>Ga0206126_10001640_pt1 | contig 26350 bp, 19 predicted proteins | sample Helgoland_Spring_5_FD_148621 | JGI IMG/M metagenome (GOLD analysis project Ga0206126, IMG submission 148621) | Pelagic subsurface seawater microbial communities from Kabeltonne, Helgoland, North Sea - Helgoland_Spring_Bloom_20160412_1 | ecosystem: Environmental > Aquatic > Marine > Epipelagic ...
GTCTTTCAACCATACTTTCATACAGCCATTTTATCTCGTGTCGATCCTTTATTGGATCTACCCAATATGGCTCCTCATTATCCCGCAGTAAGGATTCCTTTTCGTTCATAAGTGCAGTGACGCGGTGTTTAACCTGCTTTATACACGAACTTAGGGTATTTCGAACAATACCTCTTTGGCTATGTTAATGATTACCTAAAGTGGATTGCAGCATATAGCCGGTGTCCATCAAGTGTTGATTGGGATATTCATCAGTTCTCGGAAAAGGGCATATTTCAAGGAATTGACGGTTTTGTAGATATGAATTATTGCAGTCGATCTTCTTTTAATAAGTTTTTGATTAGCAGATGAGAGAATTAGATCGATTTATAAAAGTCCAAGAAAATTCCTTTGACCGCGTATTATCTGAAATCAAAATCGGAAAGAAAGTAACGCATTGGATGTGGTATATATTTCCTCAAATCAAAGGATTGGGTAAATCCTACAATTCAAATTATTATGGGATTGATTCGAAAATTGAGGCGAGTATATATTTGTCACATGAGGTTTTAGGCCCTAATCTACAGATTTGTGTCGAGGCTTTGTTGACGCATGCAGACAGGACAGCTCATGAAATGCTGGGATGGGGTGATTCGATGAAGTTAAAGTCTTCGATGACGCTTTTCAATGAAGTTTCTAATGAAGAATGTTTTGAAAAAGTACTTAATACTTTTTTTAACGGTGAAAAGTGTGAGAGGACTCTAGAACTAGTTCAGGTTAGTATATGACAACCTTCTCAAGACAGGGAAAATATTTATTACCGGGATAAATTTGCACGAACAAACGGTTCAACCGCATGCATAACCAAAACAAAATACATCTTGTTCAACAGAGCAAAAAAGCACGTTCATAAGTAAGAACGTAACTAATTAGCGTAAGTTGGACATCAATTTATTTTGACTAAAGTATTTCGTAATAGTTCACAGGGATGTTTTGAAGTCTCTATCAAAAAAGACTAACTTGGAGTCGACCAAACGGACGATATAAATGACTTTGTTTGAAGAAACCAACAATTAAAGTACTCGATGAATCTAATACATCACAATCCATTTCGGATATTAGGAGTGACGGCGAATGCATCACTGAGCGATAGGAAACAACAGGCAAATTTAATTGCCCAATATCTGAAAATTGGTCAAAACGCAAAATTAGATTTTGATATTACACCTCCGTTAAGCCCAATTGAAAGAACTAAGGAATTAATTGAACTTCAAAGTAGCAGGATACATTCTACAGAGGACAAAATCATACATTCTCTTTTTTGGTTTGTTCAGGCCAATGGAGTAGATAAGATTGCACTCCAACATTTAACAAAGTCAAAGGATATAGACAAAGCCTTGAATGATTTTGAAAAAGGATGTCGTGGTTTTGTTGTAAATCAGAGTAGCTATTCCTCTATCCTGAATCATTCTACTCTTCAGATAATTGCTTATCGCAGACATAAAAATCTAAATAAATTAAAAGAAGCTATCTCCAACAAGTTTAATATAGTCTCAGACTTGAAAACCTTAAACCTGTTGAAAGGTCTAGTTGCTGCGGATGGAATGAATACAACGGTAGATAGAATTCTAGAATTAGCCCTTCCTAAGCTGAAAGAATTACTATATGATCTTGTTCCGGAGGAGAATACTGATAAATTGGTTTTAGATATATTTAAATCTAATAAGATTATCTATGCTGGTCTAGAAAACGAGATCATCAACTTATTAGTCGAAAAAGTAACTCTATTATTAAGCAAGACTGAATCTGATAGAGAAAAATTACTAAAACATAATTTTTCTTTGTCAATATTAAAGGATATACCCTTATTAGGTAAAAAGTTAATTGAAGACTCAACCATACATTTAGAAAATATTGAAAATCTACTTGGTAAATCGGATTCTAAATACACTGACGTCCTTCAAAAACTCTTTGAAGAAGTGAATTTTTGCGGGGTATTGCCATTTAATAAGCTAATTGAAAAAATCAATGATGCGCAGTCTATTAGATCTTCAGTAATCAAGCTTAAAAAGGATGCAGAATTATCTCATATTATCACATTATACAAACTTGCAATTCAAAGTTTAGATAGTTTTACTCTTCCAATAAAGGATACATTGATTAAAAACTTGAAGGGAATAGGTGAGTTTGAATTGGTAGAAAATTGCCAGTTTTGTAATATTAACGACGTGAGTGAAACTAGACAAGTTAAGGTACCGATGTACAAATTCACTGATGTCCTGAGGTCTCAATACACTTATTTTAAAGACGGGGGCTTTGCTGTTTCTTGTTGTGATTCCTGTCACAATAAAATTTGGTCTAGAAAAGTTGTTTCATTCGTCTTAGCATTCGCAGTATATGCAGGTTTAGCAGTGATAACCACCGGGATTACCGTTTTGATTGATTTCTTTTTTACTCGCTTTATGCTCTATACTTGGTGGTCTTCATGGGTAAAAAAGAAAATATACTTCAGTGAAGTAGAAAAACATCCAGTGATACGAAAATTCATTTTGGAGGGGTATAAATACGGTGAGCCCTGATTAATATCATCTTTGAAAGTCCAAATGAATTTTGTAATTTACTATTACTTACCGGACCACAATGAATCTAATACATAACAATCCATTTCGGATACTCGGAGTGACCGGCAATGCGTCACTGAGCGATAGGATACAGCAAGCAAACTTAATTGCTCAATATCTCAAAATTGGTCAAAACGCAAAGTTAGATTTTGATATAACACCTCCATTAAGCCCAATCGAAAGAACTAAAGAATTAATTGAACTCCAAAGTAGCAGAATACATTCGACAGAGGACAAAATCTTACATTCTCTTTTTTGGTTTGTTCAAGCCAATGGAGTAGATAAGATTGCACTCAAGCATTTAACAAAGTCAAAGGATATAGACAAAGCCTTGAATGATGTTGAAAAAGGATGTCGGGGTTTTGTTGTAACTCCAAGCAGCTATTCTTCAATTCTAAATCACTCTAGTCTTGAAATTATTGCGTTCAATGAACACAAGGATTTGAATAGATTAAAAAAAGCCATTACACGCAAGTTTAGCTTAATATCAAATAAAGACTCTTTTGCATCTTTAAAGAAGTTGGTTGCTTCTGATGGAAAGGACACGGATATAGAAAGTTTTATTGCATTAATATTACCAGAACTAAAAGACTTCCTTAGTGAACTTGTACCCGCTGAGAACATAGATCATCTTATGTTAGAAGTTTTTCAGTCTAACCCTGTTATATATCCAAAGATTAAAACTGAAGTTCTTAGTTCCTTAGAAGCAAAAATGAACAAAGTACTGAATAATTCAGAGTTGAAGAGAAATGAGTTCTTGAGAGGTCATTTTTCCCCAAGAAAGCTTACTCAAGGGAGTACACTAGGGTCTAAAACCTTAAAATCTGCAAAAAACCTACTGAAAGAAATGAAAGTATTTGTAGGTATAAACGATTCGTTTTACCTAGACAATGTTGACAAAGCCTATTCTGAGGTCAATTATTGCGGTATTTTAGTCTTTAACAAATTTATTGAATCCCTAAACAATAATGAATTTCAAATATCCGATCTAAATCAATGTAACTTGAATGGGATAGTTGATCTTTATTCAGATGCTTTGAAAGAGTTAAGGCATTTAGAGGTGCCAATCAAAACTACAATTGCTCAAAATTTGACTGGTATTAAAAAAGTAAAAAATCAACTAGATGAAATTAAGTCTGCAAATAGTTTTGATTTAAATGAAAAGATTCAGAGAAGGCGACAAGCGGCAGCTAATAATAATAGTGGATGCTTTATAGCTACAGCAACACTAGGCAGCTATGATCATTCACTAGTTTTAGAGTTAAGACAATTTAGAGATGAATGGATTTTAACCAAAAGGTGGGGAAAAGACTTTGTTAGCTGGTATTATTATTATGGAGGAATCGCAGCAAAGGTCATAGAAGATAAAACAGTGTTAAAAAGAATGAGTTATTTATTCATTATTCTTCCACTAGTATTCTTAGCAAGAGTTGTGAAGAAATAGATTCTGTGTATAATTTTATTTATCATTAAAAGCTCAACATAATCCAATAGACAATGAAAAAAATAGTAACTCTTTTGATGATAATATTTATTGTCAGTAATGTCAATGGTCAAAGCGAAATAGATTCATTGCAGAAAGTATTCCAGGTTAAATTAAATGAAGAACTTTCTTTAAGAGATCAAAATTTAGATTCTATTCAAAATTACTTGAGTCAGTTAATTTCGGGCGGGGACAACGAACTAAAAGAACTCCGTATTGAAATGTCAAATATGACTAAGGAACTTAAGCAATTGAATGAAAAATTAGGCTGGCAATACTCAAAGAGTAAAAGCATTGAATCAGCTTTAAATTCATATAACATTCAATTGTCTGCTATAAAGGACAGCACTAAACAAATTCGCGATAGTGTTTTTGATAATATAAGTACGTTACAGAACAATCTCAGTGAAACAAGCGATGAAATTGAAGACGTACAAATGAAATCTGCAAAGAGCAATAAATCTATGCAGGAACGCTTAACATATCTTTTTGTAGCGATTACTCTCATTATTTTATTGCTCATTGCTGTGTATTGGATTAACGGCAAGAGAAATAACAATGTGCGGAGTGAGCTGGGTGACGCAAAAGCAGGATTAGAGGCACAAATAAATAATGCAAATGCGGATTTTGCGGAGAAACTTGAAAGAACCTTAAAGGAACTATCACATGCAGGAGAGGACGGAGTATCTAATCCCCAAGATAACCAAGGGCTCATATTAGACTTTGCTCAACAGATCGCGAGTATGGAAAACAATATTTGGCACCTACCAGAGGATGATAAGGTAAGGAAGAGAATTGAAAGGGCCACCAAGAAAATGCGGGATACCTTTATGAGTTTGGGCTATGAGATGCCAAATCTTTTGGGCACAGAGGTGTCGGATAATCAAAATATTGTAATAAAAAATATTAGTGAAGATTCGACCATCCCTACTGGAACCCGCATTATCACGAAAATAGTGAAACCATTACTACTATTTAATAGAGAACCGGTACAAACGCCAACAGTGGATATAAAGCAAAATACAGAAGAATAGAGATATATGGGAAGGATAAAAATTGATTACGGAATAGACTTAGGCACCACTAACTCAGCGCTATCGCGAATGGAAAATGGTGAAGTTGTCACCCGTGAAATAGACGGAAGCAGAATTGTACCCTCATGCGTTTATATAGATAGAAGAAGTAGAGTTCGGGTTGGGATTCAAGCGAAAAATAAGTTTCCTCATTTTGTTGAATTCAAAAGAAAAATGGGGCAAGACGTGGAATATTCTGCCCAAAATGGAACCCAAACGAATCCTGAAGACCTCTCTGCTGAACTTCTCAAAAAGTTCGCTTCAGAAATTACAGATGAAGCATTTAAATCAGTGGTTATTACCGTTCCTGCGGCATTTGAGTTACCACAAGTATCCGCTACTAAAAGAGCTGCAGAAAAAGCCGGTTTTGAGCAGGTAGAGATTCTGCAAGAGCCAGTAGCTGCGGCGTTTAATTATGCATTAAAACATAAGGTTACGGATGGCAAATTTGTTGTTTTCGATTTTGGGGGTGGGACTTTTGATGCAGCCCTTGTAACAGCCAGTGGCGGTGTGATGGAAGTAAAGTCTTCTGAGGGTGATAATTTCTTGGGAGGTGGAGATATTGATCGCGCTATAGTTAGTGAGATTCTTTTGCCTTATTTAAGAGAAAATTATTCTATTTCTGAGCTTGAGTCTAAAGATGAGGCTGGCCATGGATACTATCTTCAGAGGCTGAAAGGAATTGCAGATGATCTTAAAAAAGAATTAGGGAAAAGTGATGAGTTTGAACTTTTAACGGATATTGGTGATTTGCCGGAAGATGACAAAGGTGAAGAAATGGAACTTGATTTTACCGTGACACGGAATCAAATGAATGATGTGGCTAGACCTTTGTTCCAACGTGCAATAGATAAAACGATGTTTTTACTTGAAAACAATAAATTGTCTGCGTCAGACCTGACGGCATTGGTATTGGTAGGCGGCCCTACACAAATTCCTCTTTTACGTGATATGCTTGAGGAACAATTAATGAAGCCAGATACTAGTGCTAACCCGATGACTGGTATTGCTGAGGGTGCAGCGTTATACGCGAGCACTATGCAGAATAACGTAAAGGCTCACGGATCGGGAGATGAGTCGAATGATGATTCAGATGTACCTGCAGTAGAAATAGAAGTAGATTTTAGTTCGCCCTCCAATTTGGGTAGTGAACCTGTATCGGTAGTTTTAAAGAATTCAAACGAAAAGCTTTTTGGGGAGATTTTAAGAGAAGATGGTAATAGAACAGAGAAGGCTGCTTTGGACGCAGTATTTATGGTAGATGTTGATCAATCAAAGGCAAATAATTTCACCATAAACGTATTTAATGAAAAGAATGACCGTGTAACCTGTTCACCAAATAAATTCACCATACTACCGGGAGTTGCCGTAACTGGGAGTTCGCCATTGCCGAAATTTATAGGAATGGATTATGTGGCTAAAAATGGAAAGTTATTATTTCATTCATTTCAAGGTTTAGAAAAAGATAAGCCTATGCCTGCCTTAGGTAAGTCGACAAAAAGTCTATTTACCCAGCGTGAACTTCGCCCAGGTAAAGCAGAGGATCAGTTGGTTATTTCTATCTTCCAAGCAGAAACAAGGGCTGAGGGGTCGAGGTCTCTTGTTAATAGCCGAATTGGTCAAATTCAAATTACTGGTGAAGAAGTACCGCGTTTAGTGCCTGAAAAAACTGAAGTTAAATTCACTCTGAACATAGATATATCTCAAAATATGACGTTAGAAGTGGATTTTCCAACACTTGATTTTGAGATTGAAAAAGAGCTGTTTTTTGATACAACTGCCGCAATAAGTCGTGAACAAGTTGATGAAGTTCTTGAAGAGTCCAATAAATTAATCAATAGATTAGAAGATAGTGAACGTCCACCTAATAATCTATCAGAAATTAAAGAGAAAAGGGACCGTATTGAGAAAACACTTGACCAAGGCGGAGATATGGATCAGGCTTTTTCAAATTCTAGAGAATTATTACTTGACATAGATATTGCTGAAGAAGCCTTGGCTTGGCCTGAGCTAGTTAATGATATTAATGAAGCGTTTAAAAACTTAGAAGATCTGGTTTATGAATGTATAAGCAAAAATCTTGAAGGTCATGAAAAAGATAAAAGTGATTTAGAGTACTTGAAAACATCGAAAGATGGGGTGCTTGCTTCTAAAAATATTGAACGTGGTAAGGAATTTCTTGATAAGGTTAGAGGCCTGGAATGGCGCATCACAGATAGGCATGCGGGTGAAGTAAAGCGCATTGCCTTAATTCGTCAATTACACGATGGCTTCGGCGGTTTTGATTGGAATAATCCATCAGAAGCAAGACGGGCCGTTGATCGTGGAATGGAGTTGGTCGATTCTGGGGCTAGCTTAGAGCAGCTTAATCAACAAGTTCAAATTATTATCGGGTTTATGAGTGACAGGGACCGCGGTCCTGGTCCTAGTGGGGGTATTGGCGTATAGTTATTGTGCAATGAGTTATTTCAGCAAAAAAGATATAATTGACAGTAAGTATGAAGTATTGTTCTTCATACATGAAACAACCTATGGATGTAGCTTTCGAGTTAAATCAAAGAACGATGGAAAGATTTACATGCTTAAAGTGTATCAAAAGGATAAGTTGCTTCCGTTGCATTTTACGAATAATGGAGATCTTCTAGAAGCTAACATTCATGCTGGTTTAAATCATCCAAACCTATCACGATATATAGAACACAAGACTATTTCGCATAATGGTATAGAAATCATTTACTATGTTGTAGGATTCATTAGTGGTGAAACACTACAAGAAAGAATAAATCGTGAAGGACCACTCAATCAAGCATTTGCGGTTAATTTTTTTTCTGGAGTACTCGATGCAGTTAATTACCTTCATACAAGAGAAGTACCGATTCTACATTGTGATATTACGCCACAGAACATCATGATGGATCTGTCAGACAACGTTATGAAGCCTGTACTTTTTGATTTTGGTTTAGCACGTTTCATAGAAACCAGTGTGGTTCACTATAACAAGAGCCAGCCGTCAGTTTATTTTTGTGCTCCGGAATTGCTGAATTCGACGGCTACTGTGCAAAGTGATATTTATTCATTAGGTGCTTTGCTTTATTGCATCCTATGTGGAACTTTTCCTTGGTATGGTGAGTCAGCTAATATTGATTTGATTTCGGATACATTTATTACCGAGTTACTTAATTCAAGAAGTAAAAAACTTAGATTCAATGCTTTGGAAGGCATTGATGAGCAATTGAGAGTTACAATTGTGAAGAGTATGTTACCACAATCTACCACACGATTTCAGAGTGTGAGTGAATTTAAGGACGCCATTAGCAAAGAGATAGTTGTGTCTGTACCCGAGGTAGAATCGCAAGAGCGCACTCAAGTGGTGAAGCGAACGCCAGGTATCGGTTTTAATAAGATTGCAGGCATGGATGACATTAAGAACATGATACAACAAGAAGTCATAGAACCTCTTCTTTATCCTGACAAGAACATTGATTATGGTATTGAGCCTCCAAATGGTGTTCTGTTTTATGGACCCCCGGGTTGTGGTAAAACGTTCTTTGCGGAATGTTTAGCTGACGAGGTCGGATTTAATTTTTTGAAGATTAAACCATCTGACGTAGGTTCAAAATATGTGCATGGTGGTCAAGAAAAAATAAGCGAGTTATTCAAAGATGCCAAAGAAAACGCGCCTAGTATATTGTTTTTAGATGAAATGGATGCAATGATACCAAAGCGTGATGGCTCAATGGGACATCATTATGAATCTGAAGTCAATGAATGGCTGGTTCAAATAAATAACTGCTCCAAGAGCGATGTTTTTATTATTGGGGCAACCAATAGGTTAAATAAGATTGATACCGCTGTGCTGCGCTCCGGAAGGTTTGATCGTAAAATTCATATTCCTATTCCAGATCACGAATGCAGAACAGCCCTGTTTAAGCTTCAATTGGGTAAACGACCAAAGGTTTTAAGTGAGGATTTGAATTATGAATTATTTGCCCAAAGGACAGAGGGGTTTGTTTGTAGTGATTTAACTTTAATTGTCAATGATGCAGCAAGATTGGCAAGTCGTAATCAAATTAATATTGATAATAAACTAGTGCTGCAAGTAATTTCAGAGACCAGCCCATCGGTCAGCAAGGAGCAACTAGAAGATTACAACGATGAGCCGGATAATAATAAAAAGAAACCCGAGCCAATTATTGGGTTGGACCCAACGAAAAGAAAAATACAATCATTACAGATTGAGTTGGATGAGGCCGTTAATGAACAGGATTATAATCGTGCGGCCACAATAAAGGCTGAACTTGAAAAGCTAAAAGAGTAAATCACCATGGAACGTAAAGAATTTATTGAAATCCTATTAGAAATAGCTTTTGCATCTATGATATGTGATGGTGATATAGCTGCTGAGGAGCAGGCTTTTCTAAGAGATATAGAAAAGTCAGACTTTTATCTCAAAGAATTTGATTTATCAAAGAGGCTTGATACGCTCGATCATGATTGGGAATTATATGGTCTGAGTCTTTGTGAGAAAATATTGAATAAAACATATAAGTTAAGGCTTACCGAAGATCAGAAGATAGTTGTTTTAGATTTTGCTATTGGAATTGTTAGGTCTGACGGGACTATGCAACAAGCCGAGATCGAATTTATTAATTCATTAATGTTAAATATTAAAATCCCAATGGATATTGTAAATATGCGCTATGGTAATTGGTCTGTGATAACCAATTTTGATCTAGGTAATCAACAAGAAATTTCAGAATCTTAGCTATGAAAAAGCCCTGGGTTTACTCTTTTTCTTGTAGTTATTTTATTGTCGTGTCATTCGTATAATTCAATTGAAAGGGCTCTTCACAGTTTGATTAACACGATTCTCAAGACTTCACATAGCTATGTGAAGTCTCCACTAAAGAAAAGTTGTAATGATCATCTAAAATCTGTTAGAATTTCGCGAATTTCTAGATTGTCGCCTACGAACCAACGAAAGTGTAAACATCGAGCTTTATTCTTTAGAGGTTTAGATGATATTAGCCAGATTTCATGCCACTTACGGATGCCAGCTAGCTCTGAATCCAACTGGTCGTCTTTCGGAAGACTCCTCAACCGCTTTGAGTTGTTGAACATTAGAATTACTTACTCTAACTTTTAGGCCCATTACTGACGCAAATACATCGTGGAGACGCTGCTCTTGCTCATGAAATTCTTTATCCGCTTTTGCAATAAGTCTTATGTGCATTAGAAACTTCTCTTTTTGGTATTCGTTAAAGTTTTCCTTTAAGTGATCTACAATTGAAAGAAGTGTACCGGTAAACTCTTCATTGCTTGTATTCGAAACATTTTCGTCCGCCCATTGTAACGTTTTGGTTATCACCTGCTGAACTTCTTCTTCATTGTCTCCAATCCATTCGCTAAGGAAATAAGAGTTTGCGTCGAGTTCTTCTTGTTCAATTTTCATGTCGCCGATAAAGGCGAATGAGTGGTAACAGAAAAAAATGCATTCAGCAATATTAAGTGAGCTGTCATTCATTGGATTTAGGGTTTGTTACGTTTAGAATTAGTATTTCACTTTCTTTAGACTGATATAGCTGATCATTCTCCAATAACACTGCTGCTGGTTCAAAGTGTATTAATCCTTCTTTTATCGCCTTTAGTTCAAATTCTACTGTCTGTCGGGAATTGGTTTTTATCGTGTAGGAAGGGCCGTCAATTACAGCAACTCCATTAATTTGAGGTGGAATGATGTCAATAATATTTTCTGTAGAGGAAACAGCCGTATAGGTGACTTTGAAAGGATGATCAACAATTACTTTTTTCTTTTTTAATTCTGTTTTAACAGATACCCTTTCGCGAGGGAAATATTTGTTCGCAATTAGTTGAGGCACGGCAACAACTATTAATAAGGCAGCAATAAGTGCAAAGGCTTCCATAAGGCATTGGTTTAGATGAATATAACTATTTTCAGTTTAATAGAAGAAAATGTTTATTTTAAAGGATATTAATTTCAAAATCAATGAACATGGGTTTTACAGATGTTTTTAAGGATTCAGTTAACTGGTCTTCAGAGGAGCTTGTTGCTCTGTACAAAATTTTAGTAATTCAAAGTGCAGTGGATGGTGAGCTATCAAAAGACGAAGCGGAGGTTACAGCGCTTATAATGTCACAACTGAAGGATATGGATGTGGCTTCGATGAAAGCATTAATTACTAGAGCAAATGGGATGTCTTCGGAGGAGTGTCTTCGAGTTTTGAAAAACATGCATGTCGACAAAAGAACTGCGGCTTTCGGCTATTTGATTCTTGTGGGAGCAGCAGATGGTGATTTCGATGATAATGAAGCGGCATTCAGTGTGCTCGTTGCTAAGGTACTTGGTGTAGCGTAAATACTAAATAATGACATAAATCAATCCCATGCGTTAGTATGGGATTTTTTATTTTTCAGAAACTTTGTCATTTGCGAAGAATTCTTGAATAGATTCTTGGTACGATGTTTAACATCTTTGATAATGGCCTCTGACTTATTCGGCTTTCTTGGTCCTTTTTTCATTTTGACTAAAGTGTTGGGAGACTCTTTCATAACCTTTAAAGTCTCCATTTAATAGAACTATCTTCACAATACTTATGCTGACGACTTACAGGATTGATTTAAACTTTCGTAATAGGCATGGACAAAAAGTACTAACTTCCATTCTATTCACTTGAATGACTTTTTTTGAATTAAGCTGGTTAGGCATACCAAAACAGTTTTCTTCAAGTGAGTAGTTTACAGGAAGCATATTAGTCCAATGATCAAAAGAACGGCGAACTACGCAAATACGAATAGTAATTTTGTAATTCAAAACTTACAAGGCAAAAGGGTGGAAACCGAATACCTTGGAGCGATTTGCATCTTGAAGAACATTCTTCAACGCGGTAGTCCTACTTTGATGTCATCATATCTACAGGGCTATCTTGGTCAACTTCATAAGACGGATGATTTTCATCTTCCGACGGCACTTATTTCAAAGAGATCGGTAAAGTGGAATAGAATTATTAGAGGGGATGAACATAATGATTATTATCCCGCACAAAAATTCATAGAGGAGCTCATACCAAGATACCTTGACGAATTGTCATTTATTCAACAATTGATTATCCCAGAGGTCCCAATAAATGATATTACCCAAGTTAAGGTAGCTAAATACGAAGAGCAGCAGGTAGATTTCTATTTGCCTCAAGCGTATTTAGTGATTGAGATTGACGGTGAGCAGCATATAAATAACGAAAGCGTTGATGCTGCTCGTGATGAGCACTTAGGTAACTATGGGATTGAGGTCATACGCATAAAGACGCATGACCTTGTTCATGAAAATAGTTCTTTTCTAGCTGCTATTGATGCCATAAAAAAGAGAGTTGAGCGAATCATAGTATCGGAGTTGAAGCGCAGAGATAATGGGGATTATGGAATTGGGTTGATTGATTATCAAAGTTCTTACCTCGAGCCAATTTCTACTGACAAAAGTGAATTTATGGCAACTGCCGTAATACGCTTTCAGATTTTAATACTCGAATTGCTTGAAAGGAGAGAATTACGGTTTGAGGAGGATTGGAATATTGAAGTTCTGTGTCGTGATACCACTGGTTTCGCGAAACTCGCAATTGAAGATCTGTTTGTGTGGTTTAGATGCTTGTTGCAGCTACAGGAAATACCCTTTACTGAACCTACTATCGACTTACAAGAGATAGACGCTGAATCAGGCTTTAGCAGGACAGATTCATTAAAGGTTGATTTCAGTTTATTACAGAGGTATACAGATGAATTTCAAACAAATGAAGAAGTAGTCTTTGTAAGAACAGATTATTTCGACCGCTATCTAGTTTTCGAATCTGTGAATGCGAACAATGGTCTTGGATTCAGTCATTTTGAAAGCTATGACTATTTCCAAATTTCAACCTCGAATTTAATTAAATACGATTTGACCTTTGGGGGAGAGAACTCGGATGAAAAGCCTCTGTTGTATTTATTATGGAACCTGTTTCTTCAAAATTATTCCGATCTGTCGATTGAAACTTTGAAATTCAGGGAGGGCCAGCTACCTATCATAGCTAACATTCTATCGAGGAATGATACGATAGGATTATTACCAACGGGTTCAGGCAAATCCGTTTGCTATCAGCTGGCCGCTATTCTTCAGCCAGCTATAAGCTTTGTGGTTTGCCCTATCAAGGCATTGATGTATGATCAAAAGGCAGATTTGGATGATGTTTACTTCACTCGTACCAATCACATTACGGGAGATTTTGACGCAGCCGAAAAAGCTAGAATTCAACGCGAGTTTGGAAGAGGTAAATATTTCTTCATTTTTATTTCCCCTGAAAGATTTCAGATTAAAACATTCAGGGAGTACTTCCGTTCTGTCAACAGCAATTTTAAAATTGCCTATGCTGTGATTGATGAGGTTCACTGTCTATCTGAATGGGGACATGATTTTAGAACTTCTTATCTGAACCTTTCTGCTACTATACAGCGATATAGCTCAGACTTTAATTTTTTAGGGCTTACCGCCACAGCTTCTCTTAAGGTCCTTACCGATCTGAAAATAGAATTTGGAATTAAACAAGAAAACGTCAAAACTCCTATGGTTTATACAAGGGAGGAGTTGGAGTTTAATGTCATAGATGATCAAGGAAACAAAGTCAATGAGATAGTGAATTTGTTGCATAAAATAGACCAAGATGAAAACGTCCTAGAGTTAAAAGGAGAAGATTCTAAGTGCGGGATAATATTTACTCCTACAGTCAATGGGCGTTCGGGATGTTACCCTCTTTCTCAACGTCTTTCAAGTGTGTTAAAGAGTGAAGTCAACTATTACTCAGGGTCAATTCCTAGTATTGATGGTCACGAGATCATGAAGTCGAATGAATTTGATTTATACAAGAATCGAATTCAGGACGGTTTTAAAAAGAATGAGTTTTCTCTCTTAACTGCTACAAAAGCCTTTGGAATGGGCGTAAATAAAGGCAATATTCATTATACTATTCATTATGGTATTCCGGGTTCCATGGAGTCTCTTTACCAGGAAGCTGGTCGGGCGGGTCGCGATAAGCCTAGGTTTAAAGCTAAGAAAGCGCAATGTTATGTTTTGCTTTCGAAATCTCCTGATAAACAGATACTTGATAAAGTATTTGAGCCAAAAACCACATTTACAGAACTCCAAGAGCTATCTAAGAAGATTAAAGGTGATGTAAACTCGAACCTCTTTTTATTTCTGGTTGGTCAGGACTCCATCAAAAAAGAGTTTGAGATTATTAGTAAGCTTTATAGAGCCTATGCACGCTCGAAAGCTTCGGGTATAGTAGTTAGAGGGAGTTCGATTAAGTCTAAAAAAGCTCAAACGGAGAAAGCAATTTATAGGCTCAGTCAGCTTGGTATAGTGAAGGACTGGACTATTGAATCTTTCTTCGGCGGAGGTGAATTTGAAGTAGAATTTCTAGAATTCTCTGAGAGGAGTATCAAGGATGCGCTAATTGCTACAATTCGCAAATATGATACAATCTTCAGTTTTGAATCATTGCTCAAGGAAGAGAAGCACGGAGCGTATAGAAAAATTCTCATCGAAGCTCCTGCTGATTACACGGAAGTAGATAAGATGATCTTGATTCTGTTGCAATGGACTTATGACAACTTCACCGACAGTAGACGGCAGTCATTGAAAAACATTTATGAAAACTGTAGTGACTTTGCAGATAAACCGAGTAAAAAAGATGAGTTCAAACGACGTATTGAGAATTATTTCAAAATCTCTGAAGCTACTTATGTACTTCAGCATGTCGCTGAGAATCCTATCGATTACTCAAAGTGGTTTGAAGTCTTTCGCCAGATAGAAAATAACGAAGTAACTAATAGTTTTATTACGGTGCGTCAGCAAGAGTCACTTAGAGACAATCTATCACGATTCTTGGAAAGCTATAGGAATAATACTGGGCTCGATTTGATTAGTGGTCTTTTGAGACTAATGCTTGATGATTTTGATAATGCTGACGGAGCGAATCGCTTACGTAGTTCATTAAGCTATGTTAAATCGCTCGAGAGTGATGCTAAAAAGTATATTCTTGGCGAGATACTATGGGTAGGAACTCATTTGAAAAACAGCAGTAAAGGTATTTTAGCTTTAGAGTTGAGTTATTACTTTGAAGCAATAATTGAGCTAAAAACCATCTATGAGGCTTTACGTAGTGAGCATATATTAAAGATTATAATCGGGAATTATAATGACCGATTAGAAGACATAAATAACAAACTCTATGGAGAACTTAAAGAAGTTAGATAATACGATAGAACAACTTGAGCGCCAGTCGAGAGATTTAGAAGAGTTCGCTAGAATTTATAAACTAATTTCTAGTTTGAAGTCAGACATCGAATCGAGTCAGGCGAAGATTGTTGAGAATAATGACAGTTTCAGCGAGTTAGTAGATAAAATTCAAAAAGTTTTAGGGGAATATTCCGAAAGCTTAGAAAGTATGGAGAATAAGCTTTTGGAAAAAGTCCGAGAGCTATATGATGACAATAAAAAGTATCAGAAAGACCTTGATGGTACTATTAATTCAAAACTTGAGAAGAATAAATCCGATATAGAGGTAACCGTCCGTAACGAAGGAGCTCAAATTCAGCGAGCTTTTGAAACTTCTTTGAAATCTAACTTCACTGAAATGTCAAGGGCAATAGATGATAGATTCGCTCTACAGTCGAAGACTGTAAAGCGTAACACGACACTTCTTATCGTTCTCCTTCTTGTTCAGCTTGTTGCTGGCTTGATTATTTATCTGAATTAGACACTTTTATTGTTATTTTTTCTTTCGAAAGAACAGACAAATAGAAATGTTCCCTTTTGGACTATTTATGGGTTAAGGACATTTATTGTGAAAAGTGATTGCACAGAAATTGTGAATAGTTGTACCTTATCCACAATAAACTATGCCAATCACCAAACGACCTTTAAAGCGCTACAGCATTCTAGACAGATGCTTCTCTAATACCGGACGTAATTATACGTTTGACGGTTTGAAGGAGGCGATTAATGAGTGGATGTTGTATAAAGATCCAGAGTCAAAAGGTATTAGTACCAGACAGCTTCGCGATGATATTGCTTTTATGAAGAGTTCTGACGGTTGGGAAGCACCTATTGAGACATATCCAGGTGAAGGTAAGAAGCGCTATTACCGGTATGATGATCCGAAATTTTCGATAAGTAATCGTCCCGTAAATCAAACCCAAGTTGAGGAACTTAAGATGGCTCTAGATGCTTTAGATTCGTTTGAAGGCTTACCTCAGTTTCAAGGTCTCGAAGACCTCATCGTTAAGCTTCAAAGTGATATGGATATGGCACAAAACCCAAAGCAATCTAAGATCATAGACTGGGGCGGTAATCTATATTACAAAGGTAAAGAATACTTGGCTCCACTTTATAGAGCGGTGAGTGAACGTAAGCAGATTCAAATGACTTATACGCCGTTTGATAGGGAGTCTAGAACTTTCGTGACAAATCCAGTGTACCTGAAACAGTATAACAATCGCTGGTTCGTGGTAGCACTACTAGAAAAAGACGGCTTTGTCTTCGTTAATGCTTTTGACCGTATAGATAACCTTGTTGTTTTAGATACGGACATACCTAGAAACATCACCTTTGATGCAGAAGAATATTTTGATCCAATTGTGGGTGTAAGTCGCCCAACGGACGGAGAGATAGAAGAAATAGAAATACAATTAGCTCCCGAGACCTATCCTTATGTTAAGACCAAACCTATTCATCATAGTCAGAAGAACTATGATGAGGAGTGTAAGGTCAAGATTAGGGTGGTCAGGAATAGGGAGTTTGAGAATGTGTTGAATAGTTTACATAGATAATTGAAAGTTCGATTTTAATATGAAAGTTTTAGTGGCCTGTGAGGAGTCGCAAGCAGTTTGTAAAGAATTTAGAGAGCTTGGACATGAAGCGTTTAGCTGTGACATTTTGCCGTGTTCAGGGGATAATCCCGAATGGCATATTCAAGGTGATGTTTTGGAGGCAATTGATGCACAACAATGGGACTTAATGATTGCATTTCCCCCTTGTACTCATTTGGCAGTGAGTGGTGCTAGACATTTTGAGCAAAAGCGGAAGGACGGAAGACAGAAGCAAGCGATTGATTTTTTCATGAAAATGATTAATGCACCAATCAAATATATCGCAGTGGAGAACCCGGTGGGTATAATGAGCACGCACTATAGGAAGCCAGATCAGTGCATCCATCCTTATTACTTTGGCGATGAATATTCTAAAAAGACATGCTTGTGGCTCAAAAATCTTGAGCCACTCAAGCATTATCCCCATGGTGCTCAGCTTGCTATTGGTGATGAAACACCAAAGGTGACTCATGTGGGTAAAGGCGAGTTCATTACTTTCTCGAGTGGTAAAAGAATGGCTAAATGGTATAACGAAGCTGGAGGGAAAAATGGTGGTCATTTGAGAAGTAAAACCTTTCCGGGTATCGCAAAAGCTATTGCTCAACAATTCTCAAGACAGATAGAAGATAAAATATAGATCGAGGTATGACAGAAGACTTTTCACCATCCCCGCATGAGTTTTTAGTTTCAAATAAAAGTCTTGGTTATAAGCTCACCGAGGCACTTGCTGACTTAGTAGATAATTCGATTTCTGCGGACGCGAAAAATATTTGTGTAGTAATAAAGGACACACACAATTCTCAATTTAGTGTTGTTATAGCAGATGATGGTTGCGGTATGTCTCTCGATGAACTAAGAGAGTCTTTTAGGCCTTCTGTTAATTCTACAAAAATAGATAGATCAAAGAATGATCTCGGCCGCTTTGGAATGGGTATGAAAACTGCAAGTCTTAGTCTTAGTAATGAGCTTCATGTTTTTTCAAATAAGGAAGGGAAGATAAACGGAAGGCTTCTTGATGTGAATCGAATAAAGGAACACGGTAAGTGGGAGCTTGAGATCATCGATCTTAATGATTTTGGAGAACTCAATAAGGTTTCCCAAACGATTAGTACTAGCGGGACCATCATCTATTTGAAGAATTGTCAGTCTAATGACTATTCGGTAGCGTCTGACATAGCAAAGCATGTGAAAAACTACTTCTCAGTAATATATCATCGTTTTCTGAAGAATGGGTTGGAAATTCAGGTAAACTATAATGAAGTAAAGTCAGTCCCGGTAATCCCGAAATCTGCTCAATTTAAAGACTGTAACCCCTTTAAAGACTCTGACTGGGATTACAAGATATGGTTGTTGCCGCCAGAATCGAGAATTCATGAGAAAGACGATGAAGTTAACTTACAACATTTCAATTCATATACCTTGGGGTCAAATATGTTAGACCAGCAAGGGCTCTATTTCTATAGATCAAATCGACTAGTCTCGATTAAAAGTGATTGGTATGATATAGTTCCTAAAACACAGAAATATAGACTTGCTAGAGTAGAAGTTGATATTCCATCTACTGATGATAATATATGGGGTGTCAACGTAATGAAAAACAAGGTTTCCATTCCAAAACGACATAAAGATCATATAAAAGATGTAATCAAAACTGCATATTCAAAAAGTAAAGAAAGAATTTCAGGAGAAGAACGAGATAGGATTACAGAAGGTTGGCAAAAGGACTCTGAAAACCCCTGGTATTTTATTGAAGAGAATGCCATGACATTTCCGAAAATCAATAAAGACCATCCTGTAATACATAGTTTTTTTTCGGAATGGAGCGATAGTAGAATAGAAGCACTTTCAAGTTTTCTCGTTCAGTCCTTCCCAGTAAAGGAGCTCTCGGAATTATATGAGTCAAGTGAAGGCACTAGTTCTAGGGATAATATTGAGAAGATACAACGTCTATTTGAAAGTTTATTGATTGAACTCCGAGCTTCAATGTCTACCGAGGAGGCTAGAAGTCTATTGATGAATAACGAACCTTTCAAGTCTAATTTGAATGATTGAGAATACAGAGAAATACAATAAACAATTGGAAAAAACGGCAAATATGATCGTTCGAATGGTTGATGTTTCGGATCCAGAATATCCGGTTGATCTCGATACCTCAGTTGCTGCTTTTTCAAATCAACTTGGTCTTGACGCAAATGAGCTCAAAAACTTTGTTATTAATTTGTTAGAGCCCGATGAGACAGAGCGAAAGATTGTGAGAATTGAAGAATGTGTTCCATGGGCCAATCAAGCACTTAATAGATCTGGTGCCGCAAGGTTAAGTGCGTATAAATCAGTATTGTATCAACAAAAAAAAGTTGATGTAGCCAAAAGGATAGCATTCGATGTGAAAGAAATACTTGATGGATGTGGCGATCCAAAACAAGAAAGTCCTTTTCTCCACAAGGGGCTCGTTGTAGGAAAAGTACAGTCAGGTAAAACAGGTAACTTTTCGGGGGTAATTAATGCTGCTTACGATGTCGGATATAATATCGTTATCGTACTAAGCGGCTTAACGAATAAACTGAGAGAACAGACTAGGGATCGATTGAATAATGATGTTCGCGAGCTAATAGAGGGGCAGAGTGACATTGCCATGAATGATAGTGATCTAAGTATTTCAACGTATCGTGAATACTTGGGGTATTTTGCGAGTAATAAGGCTCTACTAGTCATTAAAAAGAATGTTTCTGTTTTAAATGCCCTGTTACTGCTTCTGAATTCCGAAGAGTATAAATCATCGTATAGCTCAAAACGAATTCTCATTATTGATGACGAGTGTGATAACGCAAGTATAAGCTCATTTAGTGCGGCGGAAATTCAGCGATACGAACTTGCCGCCGGAATAGATGCGGAGGGAATAGAGGATGAAGATAAACTCAAAGAGGACCTTTACAAAGCAATAAATTTACGAATAAAAGGAGTTTTATCTTCAACAAAGTATTGTTCATATATCGGTTATACGGCAACTCCATATAATGTGGTTGCATCGTCATGGGATGAACTAGATTCAAGAATAGTAATTGACGATTTATTGGATCTACAAGTAGTAAACAGTTCGTTATTTCCAGATCATTTTATTTTCAGGTTAGAGGCCGGGAAAGATTACTTAGGAATAGCCGATTATTTTTCAGATGGCGCTCGGTTTCGAGGAGCAGTAAGCCAAGTTCTAGATTTAGAAGATGATTGTGATTTAGGCGATATTTTATCAGGTCACTTGAATGTTAATCATAACGATTTAAAGAGTTCATTCTATGACTTTCTGTTTGCAATAATAACAAGAAAATACCGAGGCCTAATCAAGCATGGTTCTATGATGGTCCATGTTGATAGAAGGATTTCAAGAATCGATTATCTCGCGCATTGGTTTGAGGAACTTACAGAGGGATTATTAGACTCTCTTTATGATACTTCAATGGCGGATGAGGTCCTAAAGGATTTGAATACAGAATATAGGTTATGGTTGAAAAAATCGAAATCATTGACTGAAGATGTTAGTCATCCTGAGATCATTGAGCAGAAAGTACTATTACTCGAGCTAGAAAAACTACAGGTTATATCTCTTCATAGTAGCAATAGTGAGCAGCTCAAGCATCAGACCCATCAGCTTGTGTATCCTAAGAGCGTTAACGAAGAAAATCGTAAGAACTATGTTATAGTCGGAGGTGATATGTTGAGTCGTGGGTATACGGTAGAAGGTCTAGTTGTAAGTTATTTCATTAGAGTTTCAACTAGAGCCGATAGTCTGTATCAGATGGCACGATGGTGCGGATATAGGATTGGAGAAGAAGATTTAGTTCGCATTTATACTAGTCCAGCAGTAAAAGCATTTACCCGTGGATTAATAAAAATGGATGCTCATTTAGACAAGCAGTTCGTTGATAATCTAAATGCAGAAGATCGAATTTCACCTAGAGATTGGGGACTCAGGCTTTACAGCACAAAAAATGAGTATAGGTTTAGAAACAAGCGATTGCAAGTAACTGATCCAAATAAATTGAGATTTGTTCGTCAAAAAATTGTTTCGGGAGGCGGTAATTATATGCTCAATAAGCTTAGATCGGATTATTCAGGTTCTAAAGAAGATTTTAGTCAACTGTTAGGTGAGTTACATGCCTTATTGAGTAATAGTCTCTTCAAGAAGCATGAGTACAAATTTGAAGTAGACAGACCGCACTTATACAGAACCAAAAGAAAGGGCGCGCAGTTAGTATTAGCTTTTTTAGCAAAATATATTCAGTTGGAAGGAGGTGAGAGTTCTGAGATATCTATTGATGCAATTGTAAATGCGATCGGAGATGGAGAGCTAGATGTGGCGATTGTTGTTCTAGATAAAGAAGTTGAAGGAAGGACCATTAATCAATCTCTTTTCCCGGATGATAATAAGCCACATTCACTTATAGAAAGGGCCTACAGTAGAGAAACATACTGCACTAGGTTGTTAGATAGAGATAAGGAACGCGTTGCCGGATTATTTTACTCACAAGAAGATCTTCACAAACATAGAGCTAAAGAGGCTAGCGAGAGAAGAAAGAATGAGCGTGATAACAGACAGAAATTAAACAGAAGTCTGTTAGCTATTTACCTCGCGAAAAATTCTTCCAAGGAGGAAAACAAAATTGACAATCTAATCCTGTCATACTTGATTTTGGCTGGAAAAAGCGAATTTGTATATGAGCGTTAGTAAAAACTTTAATTTTGGGACAGATTTAAAGGTTGTCTTGACAAAGGACTCTGTAATTGTCAACTGTAATAAAGATATAGCAGAGGCAGACATTCGTTATAAGTTGAGTAGCTTTCCTAGTATTGCTCTAAGCTGGGTTCCTTCAAGTAGACAGTTAATTTTATTCAACCCTACAGGAGGATATATAAACTTCGCAAGTTTGTTTCTCGAAATTTGTAAGTCCTTCATGGGTAATGATATTGAAGGATTCATACTTCATGCTATCAGGGAGCTAAAAAAGATACGAGAGTTTTTAAAAGGGGGTAAAGAATCAAGACGTAGTGATGTTCTGGGATTATACGCCGAAATGCTTGTCTTTAAACTACTATTCTCAAAGATTAAAAATGAAAAGAAAATTTTATCTAGCTGGGGAAGGCCGACAAGACATCCTCAAGACTTTGTTTTTGATGAAACGGCTTATGAGGTTAAGTTCAAAGGACGAGGTAAGGATACCGTTCGAGTTGACAGCGAAAGACAGTTAGACTTCGATGGGGCATTATATTTTGTTATTGTTAGTTCAGACACAAAGTTTGATGCAGAAAGGGAAGAGTGTGACTTTGAAAAACTTTACGATCAGATATTACAGGAATTATCGGAAGAAGGAAAAGAGATATTTCGTTCTAAAATCAAGATAGGTGATGTTCAGTATGATTCAGGTGTACATTTACTAGGTCTTAAAATTTCAACTTTGAGTACGGATGTTCATTTGGTTGATGATGGTTTCCCTAGGATTACTTCTTTAGATCTTCCTGCTGGGGTGAGCAAAGTCACATATTCCCTAAATACAGATTCAATTAAAAAATACATTGATGATGAGTACTTTGAATAAAGAGTATCGTCATTTGAACTCTCGCCTCCAGGCTAATTATAAGGGGTCTGAGGGTACATTGACATACCCGGAAAGTTTCATTTTGGCCTACTTTGACTCAGTGTCGGATTTGTTAAAACGAGCACAGTATATAGGTTCGCACGGGATTACGAGTCGTAGACAAGAATTTCACCTATGGTCGTTTGGTATAAAGGTTGAAGAGTCCTTAGGGGAGAAGGAGATAGAGCTAAGTTTAGTTACCGGTAAACTAGAAATAGGTGAAGAGCCAACCATTATTTCGAGAGATGAGGTTCTTGATATTTCAAAGAAAGGCGTAAACTTCTTTAAAAGTGTAGCTTGGATTAGAGCGAATTCAAAGCATCAGTCCGAGGTTGATTTAGCTAACCAGATACAGGAAAAACTCAGAGCCAAACAAATCAAGAAGGTTAGATTGGTATTCCTAACCAACAATCTGATTGAGAAGAAAATTATTAATAATCTGCAGGGGAAAGTGCTCTTTTCTGTCCAGGATATAGATGTAACTTTAGATATATGGGACCTTCGTCGTAGAGGAAACTATATTAGGTCAGAAGATGACTTTTCCATAGTTAGTGTTAATCAATTTGAGGAGGCCCCGTTAATCGTTAAAGCCAATGTTCATTCAGATGAACAAGGTTATGTAACTTCTTTGTCAGGGCTAGATGTTTTCAATCTGTATGATACTTATCGTACCGATCTTCTTCAGCAAAATGTGCGTGTATTTCTAAGCGCGACACGAAAAGCGAACAAAGAAATGATCAATACGCTGCGTAATGAGCCTCAGAAATTCTTTTTCTACAATAATGGGTTAAGTATAACATGTTCGTGCGTTCAAATCGAGAATGAACGTATCGTCGCCATAAAGGATATCCAAATAGTGAATGGAGGCCAGACTACTGCAACGATTCATTACGCAAAGAAGAAGTACCGCGATATTGATTTGTCCAAGGTTAAAGTCCAGGTTCGACTCATTGAGATTGAAGATAAAACTAACTATGAGGTAACTGTTAATAAAATTAGTGTTGCGAGTAATACACAAAGTGTAGTGTCGCCAAGCGACTTTATGTCCAATGCGAAGATTTTTACTAATCTAGAATCTTTGATTAGTACTTATCCGATTAACACCGGATTAGGTGATGTATTTTACTTTTTTGAGAGGATGAAGGGTCAGAAAAGAGCAGCTGAAATGCAACGCGTGACACTACAGGAGCAAAGGGCCTTTCTGAATATGTATCCTAAAAGATTAACCTTTAGTAAGCTCGAGTTTGCTAGGTGGTGGAATACTTACTCCTTATTTCCACATGTGAGTGCTGCAGGTTCAGAAAAGCAATTTAAGTCTTTCATGAACAATATAGAATCACGGATATTTACGAAACAGGACTACTTTGAGATAGTCGGTTTTGGTAGGGTTTTCACTCGAATCCGTACTGTATGTGGAACTGCAAATGGAAGGGAATTTCCATCGTTAATAGAGGATTCCTCCGTTGGTATGAGCACAAGTATTTATGCTAGTTCGGTCTTTCATCAATTATTCGGAGCTGAAATTGAATATCTAGATGTGTTCGATAATCTTTTTGAAGAAAATTTCTTTGATGAGGTCTTTAAAGAGGTTATAGTGAAGACCTGGTCTCTTATTTCCGAGCATGGTGGAACTAGTGTTCAAGAGCAAACTAAAAAAATAGGATGCTGGGAATTCGTACAGAATAATATTGAGAGTTACTCTCTGATTGAGGAAAGGTATCAATCGCTACAACTTAGAAAAAGAACGAGGCAAGAAATCGATGCTGCATTTCGTGACCCATTGGAAAAAGCCATTAGTTGTTTAAATGTGATGTTTACAAATGATGCAGTTAAAGACGATCTGTTGTCATATGGTCGCTTTAGAAGAGTTGTGAATAAAATTAATGATGGAGATGAGGTATCCTTGGATTTAGTGTTGAGTGCTTTAGATAGAGTCTCTGTCGACCTTGATTTTACCTTTGTTGATAGAATTAAAGATGTGTTCTCTGGAGAATTTAGAGACTTAAATAACTCTTATGTAACTACAGGTCTTATTGATACTGCATCCGTTAGGCAATTGATCGAAAGAGTGAATTAATGATCTAATACTTTAATTATGGCCGGTCGTACAAAACAGCACATTCAAGTTGGTTATTATTTATCCCGCTTTGGCAACGGAAAACCTCCACTAAGTAGCGAAGTCGATAAATGGAAAGAAGTATATGATCTTTTCTTTAACAAGTTAAGTAACGGACGAAGCGTGAAATCTTTTCGAGCCAGTATGCAAAATACCCGTGACGGTTTTGATGGTTACTTCGATAATGGAAGAGAGGGCTGGAAATCTTCTGATGGTTCTCCATCTCCTCTGACTGGGGTTGATAAAGAAGTCTTCGATGAATATGGTAAACTAAGCGAGGAGCAAATCTTTGGAAAAATTCAAGACTTGATCTCACCTATAGATACTTCTTATGAAGCAATAAAGGGAGGAGAACCGCGCTATTGGCTTTTTGCTCCAGGATCAAATGCAAAAAAATGGGACGAGTTTTATAATGAAGGAATAATGGCTATTGCTTGGGACGATATTGGAGACTTGTCTGAATATACTAGCCGAGAAGAAATTAAGGTTGCTCTCGAATCAGCATACGGAGGAAATGGTTCTAAAAAAAATGACATAACTGCGAATGATGATTTTTACAATAAGATTGAAATTGATGATATTGTAATAGTAAAAAAAGGCCTGCACGAACTTCTGGGATATGGCGTAGTGAGATCTGACTATATTTTCGATGAAACGCAATCAGAATATCAGAAAACTCGTAAGGTTGATTGGATACGGAAAGGTAGTTGGAATGTAAATTTCAACCTTGTGAGAAAGACTCTTACGGACATAACAAGTTACCCTTCTGAACAAGATGGGTATGAGAAGTATCATGAATTTTTATTTGGAATAATGCAAGGTGAAAAAAGAAATAGGATTCCTTCAAACTTCATATTCTTCGGCCCACCTGGAACAGGGAAAACCTTTAAGCTCAGAAATGACCTTTTAAATAAGTATAAAGGAGAGAATAAGAGATATGTTTTTACCACTTTTCATCAAGCTTTTAGTTATGAAGACTTTGTAGAAGGGATTAAACCAGTAATGGGAGATACTAAAGGTGAAGTTCAATATAAAATCGAGCCCGGGGTATTTTTAAAGATATGCGATGATGCCAAGAATGATTCTAAAAATCAATACGCCATATTTATCGATGAGATAAATAGAGGAAATGTCGCCAACATCTTTGGGGAGTTAATTACTCTTATTGAACCTGATAAGCGACTTGGTGCTAAGAATGAGATGACTGTTACCCTACCATATTCCAAAGAGGAATTTGGAGTACCTAGTAATCTTGATATAATTGGTACAATGAATACAGCTGATCGGTCTGTTGAAGCTTTAGATACAGCACTTCGTAGGAGGTTCAGTTTTCAAGAAATTCTTCCTGAACCTGAGTTGATTAAAGAAGTATTAGGTGAGAAGTCAATCTTTAGTGGGATTAATCTCAGTGAGGTACTCGAGAGAATTAATTTCCGTATTGAAAAGTTAATAGATCGTGATCACACCATAGGACATGCTTATTTTTTAAAGCTTAAAGAAGTTGAGGATTTTAAGGCTGGTTTAGTTGATGTATT
>Ga0206126_10001642_pt1 | contig 26314 bp, 27 predicted proteins | sample Helgoland_Spring_5_FD_148621 | JGI IMG/M metagenome (GOLD analysis project Ga0206126, IMG submission 148621) | Pelagic subsurface seawater microbial communities from Kabeltonne, Helgoland, North Sea - Helgoland_Spring_Bloom_20160412_1 | ecosystem: Environmental > Aquatic > Marine > Epipelagic ...
TGAGAAAACTAGAAGCTAGTGACATTAGGGACTTAAACCTACTTAAACACTATCGTATAGTTAGAAGATGGGCTTGTAGAAATAACAAGCTTAACGATGCTGATTTAGAGTTACTTATATACTTTGACTGCATGGGAATGTTCACTAAACAAGATTTTAAAATCGGTACGTACGCTTACAGTTGGGACAATAGACGCTGGAACAAGTTGATAAAAGACGGTTGGGTAGTAGTTTTTAGAAACTACAATAGGACAACACAGAAATACAACATCTACAAAGTTTCGTTAAAGTGTAAACAACTAATAGCAAGAATGTATCGTATTATGCTTGGTGATGAAGATATCCCAACTAGTTCTAGAAACAGTATAATGAAAGGTAAAACATATACAGACAAAGTATTAATCACAGCAATAAAAAACGTAAACAACGACAAAAATAGATAATTATGAACTATAAAGATCCTTTAAATATGATTAATCCTGCAGCGGTTGCGGCAATAGCTAACACGGATATGACATTGCAACCACCTATTCCGGCTAACCAGCAAGGAGCAGCTAAGCCTTTGTTCGGTGAAACCGTTCAAAATACGGCAGGACAAATATACGGTGATATAAACGCAAGACAAGCGTCTTTAGGGAGCAACGCTCCTATGTTTATGTCTGATAAGCAAGAAGATGCTTTTGGACCCAGCAGTGAAGTGTATAAAAGTGGCAACACTGCTATATACGAAGGATTAAAAAAAGAATCTAATAAATAAAAAATAAATTATGCACAACGACAAAGCACATCAAAAAGCAGCTAAAGGATCTAGTGGAGTAGTTGGTGAATCTCATATATGGGATGGACCACTAAGCCAAGAAGGAAGACTACACGGTAAAGGATCAAGTTCAGGTATTACGGGGATGCAAGTTTTAAAAGCTCCTACTATGTATAAAGCAGGGCCTATAACTCAGCTAGCTAAAGGAAAATAACAGATGGCAACAGAAGATATTAAGCTACTGGCAGCCAACGCATTAGCATTAGCAATAAGCATGACGCATATAGAGGTAACCTTAAAAGTTATTCTGTTACTTATAAGTATCGGATACACAGTAACCAAGTGGGTAAAACTTAAAGAAAAGAAGTAATAATTAAAGTATAGTAATGACATCAAACAGTCCTTTTAAAATTACAGAAAAATCTTACGAAAAACAGAACAAGTCAATGCGTTCTGATTACACTAAAGAAACAGGTAAAAAACTAGGTAAAAGATTAACTACGGGTAAAAGCGCACGTAGAGTTTCTTTTGCCTGTAGATTTGCGGGTATGCAAGGAGCAATGAAAGATGCTAAAGGAGAGCCAACTAAAAAAGCAATGGCTTTAAAAAAGTGGGGATTTGGAAGCGTTGGAGCTGCTAAAAACTTTTGTAATAAAAATAAAAAGAAATAAAATGAAAGAAGAAGGACACTTTGGTCATTACACTGGTAATGCTAGGCACTCAAGAAAAGAAGAAATGATTCACGATCGTGAATTAATTTATGATGCTAAAAAGCAATTACATCATGCTGACCAGGATTATAAAAAAGACAATTAAAAACAAAAACAATGGCATTTAAACAACCAAATAGCGTAGAAAGTTTGTGTGGTTCCCCAGTTGCAAACTTAAAAAGTGGAGGTAAAATGATTAGCTCTGACAAAGGATCTAGTAATTACATGGAAGAAGATATGGGTTCACCAGCTAAAAAAGTTGGTTGTAAGTATACCAAAAAAAAGTAAATGGAATCACAAGGATTAGGAGACAGTATAGAAAAATTCACTAAAGCTACAGGAATTAAAACGTTTGTAGATAAAGTTTCTGATGGTCTTAATATACCTTGCGGCTGTCAACAAAGAAAAGAAACTTTAAATAAAGTTTTTCCTTACAAACAATAATTTATGGGCTTTATAATGAAAGGTGCGCCTTACAGCAATGATAACACTCCTATCTATAGTATAGATATGGAAGATGGCGTATTAGGTAAAGCTAATAATAATGGTACTATAGTCATTAATAAAGACATCAAAGATCCTAAAAAAATACAAGATGTTGTTGACCACGAGAAGGTGCATATACAACAGATGAAAGATGGTAGGCTGAATTACGATGATAATAACGTCTACTGGGAAGATAAAAAATACTCAAGAGCTTCAATGAAAGAAGGTGATAAAAATCTTCCTTGGGAAAAAGAAGCATATAATAACGCATAACTAAAAAAACAATATTATGAGTGAATCATGGATGAAAAAACACGCTAAGAACCTACTTAGCACGATGCCGGTAGATGACAAAGCAAGTGGCTTAAATTACAATGGAAAAATAGATCCAAAAACTGGTAAAAAACTAGGATTAGACTCTACTTTGTTCAATAGTAAATCTAATCCAAACGATCCTAGAACTGGAACCGAAAGCAAATCTTTTAAAGAGCGACAAGCTGTAAACGCTGCTGCTTATAAAAGGCTAACCAGTGGAACTCCTCAAGAAAGAGCAGCTGAAAGAGCTAGAAGAGCTAAATCATAACTAAATGTGGAAAGTACTACTAGGTCTTTTAAAAGGAGGTGAAGGTAGGAAGTCTGTAGCTGGAGGTTTAGCTTGGGAAATAAGAGAAGCAATTAAAGGAAAAGAATTAGATCCTGAAAAATTAATAGAACTTCAAACCAAAATAAATCTAGCTGAAGCTTCACATAGAACCTTGTTTGTTGCAGGTTGGAGACCTTTTATAGGTTGGATTTGCGGATTTGCATTAGCATATAATTTTATAATTAGAGATTTATTTATATGGGCAACCAAAACAGCTGACGCTCCTCCGGCTTTACAAATGGAACACTTAATGACAGTACTGCTAGGAATGCTCGGACTTGGCGGACTAAGAACATACGAAAAAATAAAAGACAAGGTAAAATAAAAAAATATGTATAACACAAATCAAACACCATTCACTACAAGCGCTGTTGATCTTCTATTAGCCTCAACATTGAAAGCTGAAACTGTATTATTAACAAACGCTGCTTTAGCCAGCACGGTAACAGGTTTACCAGCTAGTTCAAGTGCTATTGTTTATTCAGACGGCGGAACATTTACTGGTTCAGCAGTTAGAAACACTCTAGGACCTACATCTGGAGCTTTATACCAAGTAAATTCAGCAGCAGATGGAACAGTAGAAAGTATAACTATAGTAGATCAAGGACCTAATTCTGCAGCTGGAAAAACAATTACATTTAGTAATGAAACGCTATCTAGTAGCTTTGGAAATAACGGAACTTATGTTGGAGCCGTCATCAACACAACTGCTTCTACTATATCTTTAGATAACAGTAACGGTGGTGTGAATCCAGTTGGTGGATACACTGTAGGTGATGTTATTTCGTTTGATTCTAATTTTACAACAAACAATGGAGGTTTAGATTTTGGACTACAAGGAGCGTCTGGAGCAATAACAGAAGCAAGTGCAACGGGTTTTACAATATCATCGTTTAACGTTGGATCTGTGCAAACTGGTAGTTACGTTTCTGGATCTATATCTATATTATCTGGAACTGAAGACGCATACAATATAGGTGGGCCTTCTGATACGGCTTCTGTTACTTTGAGTTACGGTGGAGGCACCGTTGTTAATAGCCAAACCGAAGTAGGAGATTACTTTACAGTAATACCACCAGCTAGCTTAACCCCACAGACTGTAGTAGTTACTTCTATTGATAAGGTAGGTCAAACCGTTGTGTTTGCGGGAACATTTACATCTGACGACGTAAGTGGCGCTTTTGGAGCCTGGTATGTTTACGAATCAAACTACCAACCTGCGCTTAGTGGAGATATAACTTACACTCCAGCTGTTGCTAATTTAGAATTACCTAGCACTAATTTTACACAAAACCCAGCGGCTTTATACGTTGGAGTTGGAGGTGACATAACTTTAACTTTACTTAATGATTCAACTGAAGTTAAATTTGCAGGTGTAACTGCTGGAACTTTTCTAGACGTACTATGTACTGGCGTTAATCTTGCAGCGGCTGGAACTCCAGCATCAGGATTGCTAGCTATTAGATAAATAACAATAACAATAACAATAACCAATAATCAATTAAATCAAATCAAATGAAAAAAGTAGAAGACGTTAAAAAAATTACTGAAGAGCAGTTAGAAGTAATTACAAACCACCAGAAAGACTTAAATAAGTCTCTAACTAACATTGGTTTTTTAGAAACTCAAAAACACAGTCTACTACATGAGTATGCTGGTATTGTTGATGATATCGAAAAGTACAAAAAAGAACTAGAAGATATCTATGGTGCTATCAATATAAACATTGAAGATGGTACTTACACTACTATTGAAAAAGAGTAATGACCAATAACATTATAAGAAAAATAAGTATAGGTTCTGATTATAAAAACGAAGCTATGCACTACGCTGTAGGTCAACAAGTCTACGGCGGTCACACTATCTCTGATATATTATTTCAGGATAAAGACGACTCTTATAATATATATATAAAAAAGCACGATGAAATTCTTCCTTGGAAGAAATTTAATAGCAACATGGCAATATCTGTTGAATACGATTTAGAGTATTAATGAACAGTGTTTATCAGTTCATAATTAAACCTATAGGCAAAAGATACAATAACGAGTTAAGTATTGGTAATAAAAAGCTAATAATTAACTCTAGTATCTCTAGTCATAAGTTTGTTAATAGAGAAGCGGAGATAATTGCCGTACCTTTAGCGTTTGAAACAGAACTCAAGAAAGGTGACAAAGTTATAGTGCATCACAATATATTTAGAAGATACTACAATCAAAAAGGTAAATCTGTAAACAGCGGAAAATATTTCAAAGATGATATGTATTTTGCATCTGAAGATCAGATATACATGAAAAAAGTAGGTGACAACTGGAAGACATTGAAAGAATACTGCTTCGTTAAGCCAGTTGTTGATAAAGATGGTTCTAACTTAAGTAAGCTAAAAGAATGTGTTGGTATAGTAAAATACGGAAACATTGTCTTAGAAGCTCTTAAAATGAATGAAGGTGATTTGGTTGGATTTAAGAAAAACAGAGAGTTTGAGTTTTTAATTGATGACCAGGTTTTATACTGTATGGAACCCAATGACATTTTAATTAAATATGAAAATAAAGGAAACGAAACTGAATATAATCCAAGCTGGGCAAATAGCAGTTGAAGAACTTATAAAGGTAGCAAAAGAAAAGATCGTTGACTCAGAAGATGATATCTCTGCTGACAGACTTAAAAACGCTGCCGCTACAAAGAAACTTGCTATATTTGATGCTTTTGAAATATTAGCTAGAATAGAATCAGAAGAAGATCTTTTAAACGATAAACCAAAAACTAGCGCTATTAAAGCTGAAGAGTTTAAAGGTTTTGCAGAAGGAAGATCTAGATAATGTACAAGCAGGATCTATACTATATAGTAGAAGACCATATAAAGCCAAACGTTCTAAGTAGAATGAATAGGCTTAAGAAATGGGAATACGGATACAATAAAGAGCACGACATAGTTGTCATAAGCAAAACAGGGCAAATAGGAGAAATATATAATATACAAAACCTATTAATAGCTCTTCCGTTAGCTGAAGACGTGTACAAGTGTTCTAAGAAGAAAGAAGAACAACGTTGGAAAGTTTTAGAGTATCCATCTGAATTAAATAAAATAAAAACAGTTTATGATTGGAACGAAAGACCAGTCGAGTTTAAAGAAAAATGGTACGAGTACATTAACAAAGAGTTTGTTCGTCGCGAAGAAGGCTATTGGTTCTATAGTAACGGCGTTCCTACTTATATTACTGGTTCTCAGTACATGTACTTGCAGTGGACTAAAATTGACGTGGGGTCAGCAGATTTTCGAGAATCAAACAGGTTATTCTACATATTCTGGGAGGCTTGTAAATCGGACAGTAGGTGTTACGGAATGTGCTATCTTAAGAACAGACGGTCTGGATTTAGTTTCATGGCATCATCCGACACAGTTAACCAGGCAACAATTTCAAGAGATGCTAGGTTTGGAATACTCTCCAAGTCTGGAGCTGATGCTAAGAAAATGTTCACTGATAAAGTTGTACCCATATCGATCAATTACCCCTTCTTTTTTAAACCAATACAGGACGGAATGGAACGTCCAAAGACGGAATTATCATACAAAGTACCTTCGAAAAGGCTCACGCGTAATTCCATTAAAGAAACAACGGAAGATTTACAGGCGGGTCTTGACACCACAATCGACTGGAAGAACACAGGAGACAACTCCTATGATGGAGAGAAACTCAAGCTCCTCGTCCACGATGAATCGGGTAAATGGGAGAGACCAGACAACATCCTCAACAACTGGAGGGTTACGAAAACAACGTTAAGATTAGGTAGAAAAATAGTAGGTAAGTGCATGATGGGATCTACTTCAAACGCATTAGATAAAGGTGGATCAAATTTTAAAAAACTATACGAGTCTTCGGACGTCACAAAAAGAAACCGCAACGGACAGACTAGCTCAGGATTATATAGTTTGTTCGTACCTATGGAGTGGAATTACGAAGGATACATTGATTCTTATGGAATACCTGTATTCGACACTCCAAAAAAACCAATTAAAGGTATAGATGGTGAAGATATAGATATAGGTGTTATATCACATTGGGAAAATGAAGTAGATGGACTGCACGATGACCAAGATGGTTTAAACGAATACTATAGACAATTTCCAAGAACAGAGAAACACGCTTTTAGAGACGAAGCTAAAGAATCTTTGTTTAATTTAGGTAAAATATACGAGCAAATAGACTATAATGAAGACTTACGTAACACTAATGTCGTTACACAGGGTAATTTTCAGTGGGAAGGTGGGATTAAAGATACTAGAGTGCTGTTTGTTCCTAGTAAAAGTGGAAGATTTTTTGTTAGCTGGGTTCCTCCGGTTACACTACAAAATAGATACAATATAAAAAATAACGTTAAGTATCCTGGTAATGAGCACTGTGGAGCTTTTGGATGCGATAGTTACGATATATCTGGTACCGTTGATGGTAAAGGTTCTAAAGGATCTTTACATGGATTAACTAAGTTTTCAATGGAAGACGTGCCGCCTAATTTATTTTTCTTAGAATATATAGCTAGACCACAGACGGCTGATATATTTTTTGAAGATGTTTTAATGGCGTTGGTTTTTTACGGCATGCCCATACTAGCAGAGAATAACAAACCAAGACTCTTATATTATATGAAAAGAAGAGGTTACAGAGGTTACTCTATGAATAGGCCTGATAAGGTTATGCATAAGTTATCTGTAACGGAAAGAGAAATAGGCGGAATACCTAACTCAAGTGAAGACATAAAGCAAGCTCACGCAGCAGCTATAGAGGATTATATAGAAAACCACGTTGGTTTACTAAACGAAGGTTATGGTAACATGTACTTTCAGAGAACTTTAGAGGATTGGGCGAAATTTAATATAAACAATAGAACTAAACACGATGCATCTATAAGCTCTGGTTTAGCTATGATGGCTTGTAATAAACACAGATACACGCCTGTTGCGCAAAGAGTAACGTCTAAAGTATCTTTAGGTTTTAGAAAATATAACAATTCAGGTCAAAATTCAAAAATAATATAATAAATGGTCTACAATACTAATAATAGCATCTTTCCAGATCAGGTAGTACCTGAAGAAGAAAAGAAATCATTTGAATATGGTTTAGCTGTTGGAAACGCTATTGAACAAGAATGGTTTAGAAATAACAGTGGTCAGGATAGGTATTCCTATAATTTCCAGAACTTTAATAGACTGAGATTATACGCTAGAGGTGAACAACCTGTACAGAAATATAAAGATGAATTATCTAATAATGGTGATTTATCTTACTTGAATTTAGACTGGAAACCAATTCCAGTTTTATCTAAATTCGTTGACATAGTTGTTAACGGTATGACAGATAAAGGATATGAGATTAAATCTTTCGCATCAGATCCCTTTGCTACACAACAAAGAACTGATTTTGCTTTTAATGCTTTAAGAGATATACAGCAAAAAGAAAACATAGAAGAATTAGCTAAATTAACGGGTAAAAACTTTTATGCATCCGCAGAGCCAGAAAGTCTCCCTAATGATCCAGGAGAACTTGATCTTTATATGCAACTTAATTACAAGCAGAGCGTTGAAATAGCCGAAGAAGAGCTAATAAACAGCGTGCTAGACTTCAATAAGTTTGATGAAACTAAAAAAAGATTAGCTTATGATCTAACAGTATTAGGTATAGCGGCTAGTAAAACTAGCTTTAACTTAGCTGAAGGTATTAAAGTTGATTACGTTGACCCATCTAGTTTAGTTTATTCAGCTACAGATGATCCTAATTTTGATGATATATATTACGTAGGTGAGGTTAAAAGCTTAGCACTTCCTGAGATTAAAAAAATGTATCCGAATTTAACTAATGAAGAGTTAGAAACAATACAAAAATATCCGGGTCGTCAAAACTACTCTCAAAGCGACTGGCAAGTTAATAGCGATGTTAATCAATACCAAGTGTTGTTCTTTGAGTACAAGACATATCAAGATCAAGTATTTAAAATAAAGCAAACAGAACAAGGATTAGAAAAAACTCTAGAAAAGCAAGATACATTTAATCCTCCTCCAAGTGACAACTTTGAAAGAGCTTCAAGATCTATTGAGGTTTTATACACTGGAGCAAAGATATTAGGCATGGGCGATACTATGCTAGAATGGAAACTGTCTGAAAATATGACAAGACCATCTGCCGATACTACCAAGGTTAATATGAACTATTGTATATCAGCGCCTAGAATGTATCAAGGTAGAATAGAATCTTTAGTTAGTAGAACAACAGGTTTCGCTGACATGATTCAATTGACTCATTTAAAATTACAGCAAGTTCTAGCTCGTATGGTTCCTGACGGTGTTTATGTTGATGTTGATGGCTTAGCTGAAGTTGACTTAGGCAACGGAACAAACTACAACCCGGCAGAAGCATTAAACATGTATTTTCAGACTGGTACTATAGTTGGAAGATCGCTTACTCAAGACGGTGAGATGAATAGAGGCAAAGTACCTATTCAAGAGCTTCAAAGCTCATCTGGTATATCTAAAATACAAGCCATGATATCTACATATCAGTATTATTTACAGATGATACGCGATGTAACCGGACTTAACGAAGCCAGAGACGGAAGTACGCCTGATAAAAACGCATTAGTTGGTTTACAAAAATTAGCAGCAGCCAATTCTAATACAGCTACAAGACATATACTACAGTCTTTAATGTATATAACCATAAGATCTTGTGAAAATATAAGTCTTAGAGTGGGTGATATGTTGCAGTTTCCGTTAACTAGACAAGCTTTAATAGGTAGCATCAATAGTTTTAATGTAGCTACATTAAGCGAGATAGACGAGCTGCACTTACATGACTTTGGTATATTTTTAGAATTAGAACCAGAAGAAGAAGAAAAAGCTCAATTAGAAAAAAGCATACAAATTGCACTACAAACGCAAAGCATTAGTTTAGCAGACGCTATAGATGTTCGTCAAATTCAAAACATAAAGCTAGCTAACGAAGTTATAAAATCTAGACAGAAGAAAAAAGCAGAACAAGAGCAAGCCGCTCAAATGGCTAACATACAAGCTCAAGCACAGGCAAATGCTGAATCTGCAGAAAAAGCAGCTTTATCAGAGGTTCAAAAACAACAAGCGTTAGCAGAAACAACAGTTCAAATCGAACAAGCTAAATCTCAAATGGAAATTCAGAGAATGGAGCAAGAAGCTTTTATCAAAAAAGAATTAATGGCTGAAGAGTTTCAGTATCAATTAAGACTTGCTGAATTGAATATGAAGGCTCAAAGAGATAAAGAAGATCAAATAGAGAATAGAAAAGATCAAAGAATAAAAATGCAAGGCACTCAACAGAGTGAACTTATAGATCAAAGGCAAAATGATTTGCTACCTAAAAACTTCGAATCAACTAATGACGGCTTAGGCGGTTTTGATTTAGAACAGTTTACCCCAAGATAGGGAATTATTAATTTTTATTATATTATATTATGTCAGAAACAAAAGAAGTAAAACAAGAAGGAGAATTTAAATTAAAAAAGAAAACTCCAAAAATTAAAGGCCAAGGAAACATTGTTCCTGAAGTTACTAAGATAGATTTAAGTAAAAAAACAGAAGAAGATGCCATTCAAGTCGGAGAAACAGAAAATGTGGTTGATGATAAACAAGCCAGAGATCTACCAGAAGTGGAAAAAGAAGTACGGAGCGACTCCAGTGAAGTTACTAAAATTGATCTCAAAGAAAAAGTAGAATCACCTTTAGAATTAGTAGAAGATGAAAACGATAACCCTGAAGAGGTCACAATGGTTGGAGGCACTGAAGGTCCCGACACCCCACAGGAACAAAAAGAAGTATTACCGCAAGCTCAAACACAAGACTACCCAGAAAATGTAGATAAACTTATTGAGTTTATGAAAGAAACTGGTGGAACTATTGACGACTACGCTAGGCTTAATGCTGATTATAGCGACGTTGACGGAGAAGCATTATTAAAAGAATATTACAAACAAGCTAAACCACATTTAAATTCAGAAGAAATTGACTTCGTAATTGAAGACTCTTTTAGTTTTGATGAAGATTTAGACGAAGCAAGAGATATTCGAAAGAAGAAACTTGCATATAAAGAAGAAGTTGCAAAAGCCAAAAGCTATTTGGAATCGCTTAAGGATAAATATTACGCAGAGATCAAGTTGAGACCTGGGGTTAATCCTGAGCAACAAAAAGCTACAGACTTTTTTAACCGATACAACGAAGAGCAGGCAGCTACCAAAGTTAACCAAGACAGATTTATTAGCCAAACGGACGAGCTTCTTAACAACGATTTCAAAGGTTTTGATTTTAAAGTTGGAGAGAAAAAGTTTAGATATGGCGTTAAAGATCCAGTTAAGGTTGCAGATAATCAAAAAGACATTTCCACGTTCATCAAGACGTTCTTGAATGACAAAGGAGAAGTTGTTGATACAAAAGGTTATCATAAAGCTTTGTATGCAGCGAGAAACGCAGACACTATTGCACAGCACTTTTATGAGCAAGGAAAAACAGACGCTATAAAAGGACAGATTGCTAAAGACAAGAACATAACTACAGAACCTAGAAAAACACAAGATGGTAATGTATTTGTAAATGGATTTAAAGTAAAAGCGATTACCGGGCAAGACTCTTCAAAACTTAAAATTAAAACAAGAAAATTTAACAATTAAAATTAAAAATTATGGCAATTGCACCTAATTTTGGCTCGATAGTACCATCGCAGTCACAACAATTATTACAATCGAACTACTTACAGTTCAACAACAGTACGTCTGACTTTGCTCAGCAGTATCTACCTGAAATCTACGAACAAGAAGTAGAGCGTTATGGAAACAGAACATTATCTGGATTCTTACGTATGGTTGGAGCTGAAATGCCAATGACGTCAGATCAAGTTATTTGGTCAGAACAAAATAGATTACACGTTGCTTACGACGGATGTACCAATGATGATGCAAACGGTATTGGAATTCCAGTAGCGGCTGGTATTGTAAACGTTATTTCTCCCGGCCAAACTATCGTTCTTATGGACGCTGCTGGTGTTGAGTTGAAAGCCGTAGTTACATCTTCTAACCCAGGAACTGGCGCTTTAGTTGTAGCTCCTTATACTGCTGCTAATACAGCTGCACTTGCTGCGACTGGAATTAAGATATTTGTATACGGTTCTGAATTCAACAAAGGATCTCAAACAACTAACTGGGATGGAGCTGCTGGAGCAATCACGGGAACTACTAACGTTAGTATTGACCCTACGTTTACTCAATTTAGCAACTCACCAATTATTATTCGTAGCAATTACACTATCAATGGATCTGACATGGCTCAAATCGGTTGGGTTGAAGTGGCTACTGAAGACGGAACTTCTGGATACTTATGGTATTTAAAAGCTGAATCTGAAACTCGCTTACGTTTTGAAGACTACTTAGAAATGAGTGTAGTTGAAGGAGAACTTGCTGCTGCAGGATCTGGAGCTTTAGCTGGAGGATTTAAAGGTACGCAAGGTTTGTTTGCTGCTGTAGAAGCTAGAGGTAACGTTGAAACTGCATTTAGTGGAGCCAACTTAACTGACTTTGATAATATCTTGAAAAACTTAGATACTCAAGGAGCGATTGAAGAGAACATGCTTTTCTTAGACCGGACAACTTCATTAGAAATTGATGATATGTTAGCTGGTCTTTCTGCTGGAACTGCTGGTGGTACTGCTTATGGATTATTTGAAAACTCTGAAGAAATGGCATTAAACCTAGGGTTTAGCGGTTTCCGTAGAGGATCTTACGATTTCTACAAAACAGACTGGAAATACCTAAATGACGCGTCAACTCGTGGAGCAACAACCGGAATCTCTTCTATTGAAGGAGTGTTAGTACCAGCTGGAACTTCTACAGTTTACGATCAAATTTTAGGAACTAATATCCGTCGACCATTCTTACACGTACGATACAGAGCTTCTCAAACAGAAGATCGTCGTATGAAGTCTTGGTTAACTGGATCTGCTGGTGGTGCTTTCACTTCTAGTTTAGATGCAATGGATGTTAACTTCTTATCTGAAAGATGTTTAGTGGTACAAGCTGCTAACAACTTTGTATTGTTCAAAGGAGCATAAACAATTGGTAGACTTGCCCTCGTTGAATCTACGGGGGTAATTCTTACCTTTATTAAACTATTAAATTTTATTATATTATGGCTAAAAAAGAAGTAATTAAAGATATATCATGGGAAGTAAAAGACAGAACTTATTTACTAACCGGGAGTAATAAACCGTTGACATTAAAAATTCCATCAAGACATAACACTAGACACGCTCTACTGCACTATGATGAAAGTAATAACACGCAACGTGAAATAAGATATGCAACTAATCAAAACTCACCCTTTAAAGATGAACAAGGTGGAGAAGCAACGTTAGGGCATATTGTTTTTAAAGAAGGAAGCTTGTTTGTTCCAAAAAAGAACCAAGTCCTTCAAAAAATATTATCGTTATATCACCCACTAAAAGGAGTTATATACTCTGAATTAGACGTAGTGGAAGAAGCTAAAGACGAACTTTTAGATTTAGAATTAGAAATCGAAGCGCTAAACTTAGCTCAGAACATTGATGTAGATCAAGCTGAAGCTATAATGAGAGTTGAGATTGGATCTAAAGTATCTGACATGAGTTCTAAGGAGCTTAAAAGAGATTTATTGTTATTCGCTAAGCATAACCCTAAACTCTTTATTACGCTAGCTAATGATGATAACGTACAATTAAGAAATTTTGCAATTAGAGCAACTGAAGCTAAGATAATTAAACTAGCTGATGACCAAAGAACATTTACTTGGGCTTCTAATGGTAGAAAATTAATGACAGTGCCTTTTGATGAAAATCCATACTCAGCTATGGCATCGTTCTTCAAGACAGACGAAGGCATTCAAGTCTTTCAGTCTATAGAGAAAAAGTTCTCTTAACATGTAATACTATAAGGGAGGCTAACGCCTCCTTTATTTTAATAATAATAACAAATGGCTATAAACGTAAACACAGTATATCAAACTGTTTTAATGATACTGAATAAAGAGCAACGTGGTTATATGACCCCGACTGAGTTCAATACAGTAGCAACACAAGTACAGTTAGAAATATTTGAAAAATACTTTGATGATCTTAATCAGCAACTACGTGTTCCTCAAGCGGATACAGATTATGCTGATAGACAAGAAAACATCGATGAAAAATTAGCTATTTTTAAAACATTCGGCGATGCGATATACACTACAATTGGTGGCCTTTCGTATTTTGTACTACCCACATCAGACACTTACGGTGATGTTGTTTCTTTTTACAGACTAGGTAACGTGCTTTATAACGACGAAAAGGTTGTTCAAAGACTCGATAGACATGAGTTCTATTATGCTAATCAGTCTAGACTTACAAAACCAAGCACTATAAATCCAGCTTATCTTTATGAAAACCAAAAGCTTTTTATAAAACCAACAACTATAACAGATAAAATAAAAGTAGACTATATAAGAAAACCTAATGATATAGTATGGGGATTTACTCCAGGCTCTGTGGGTCAATACGTATGGAATAATACGCCTTACTCTTTAAGTAACCCAACGGGATCTACTAATTTTGAGATACACGAATCAGAACAAACTGAAGTTATATTAAAAATATTGTTATATTCTGGTATCATAATAAGAGATCCTGAAGTAGTGCAAACAGCTGCTGCTTTAGTACAAGCTGATGAAGCTAATAAAAAAAGTTAAACAATGGCTATACCTAATAACGGTTTAATAACCGAAACTAACTCGCAATATTATTCTGGTTCTCAAACTTTTGAAGCACCTATAGTAAACTCTACTATAAAAGCTACTTTTGATACTGATTTAATTTTTGGTAGTTATGATCCAACAACCGCTGGATATAATTTAAACAATTTTAAATTATACGTGAGTCAACTAGGAATTCCTGGCAGTTTCGTAGAGTACACTTCGTCTTATACAGTTTCAAATAACGTAATAACTTTAGACGTTCCTCCACAGTCTAACGAGTGGTTTGTAATTCAGCTGCTTAGTCAGTATGGTGGCGAATATGGAGATAGAGACGCATATGGTGACGCTGTAGAGGATAATTATGGAGGTTACGCTTACACTACTTTAGAAGATGTCATAACTAACTTCATGATAGGTTACGTTGGAGCTGGTAAATTGATACCTAGCGCTAAAACAACAGATGTAATGTTTTTTGCTAAAAGAGGACTTCAAGAGTTTAGCTATGATACATTAAAAAGCATAAGATCTCAAGAATTAAATATTCCTGCTAATCTTAGCATACCACTTCCTCAGGATTATGTTAACTACGTAAACGTATCTTGGATTGATAGTCAGGGAGTTAAACATGTCATATATCCAACTACTTTAACTACTAATCCCTATGAAACACCTAGTCAAGATACTCAAGGTATAGCAATACAAGACAATCTAAGTGAGAACATAAACACTACCTCTATAACAGAAGATCGATGGGCTACTAACAACTTAGAGCAGGTTAACGCAGCTCAAAGCAACCTTACAGGTATGTTATTGTCGGATGGCTTAGGTTACCCAGGAATGTATGGAGATAATTATATTGGCCAAAGATATGGCTTACAACCTGAAACATCTCAAGTCAACGGGTGGTTTACTATAAACGAAAAAAACGGTAAGATGTCTTTTTCTAGTGATCTTGCTGATAAGCTTATAGTATTAGAATACATATCAGATGGTTTAGGTTATGATGCTGATATGAAGATACCTAAATTAGCAGAAGAAGCTTTGTATGCTCATATAAGTCATGCAATTATAGCATCTAGAATTAATCAGCCTGAGTATGTTGTGCAGAGATTAAAACGAGAAAGAAGCGCTAAGCTTAGAAACGCTAAGATTAGATTGTCAAATATAAAATTAAATGAGTTTGTTCAGATTGCTAGAGGTAAATCTAAATGGATTAAATACTAAATTGAATGGCTGAAGTTAAAAATGCTTTTATAAAGTCTAAAATGAATAAAGACCTAGATAGTAGATTATTACCATCTGGCGAATATCGAGACGGACAAAATATACAAGTTAGTAAATCAGAAGGCGAAGACGTAGGTGCTTTAGAGAACGCGTTAGGTAACACTTTAGCTGTTGATTTTAATCAACTTGCTGTAACTTTTTTAAACGACCAAAGCATAACTAGTTTAGATTTAAAATCTATTGGCATGCATACAGATACTGCAACTAGCACTGTATTTGTGTTTTTAACTGATTATAATGATCAAGACTACGCTTCGACTGGCATATCAACATATAGTCCTTCAGCTAACAACTTTATATACGCATACAACACCACAACGAAACAAAATCCAACTCTTTTGGTTTACGGTTCGTTCTTAAATTTTTCTCAATCATCGCCAATACACGGTATTAATCTGTTAGAAACTTTACTTTTTTGGACAGACAATAGAAATCAACCACGTAAAATAAACTGGCAAATAGCTGACGGCATTTATTATAGTACAGAAGATAAAATGTCTGTAGCTAAGTACAACCCGTACCAGCCTATATACATGTACTATACTAGTGGGTCTGGTTCTTACACTTCAATGCAAGACGTTGTTTCTCCTACACTCCCGGATGGAACGGCTAATCCTTTTTTAAACGCACCTCAAGGTAATCAAATATTAGATCAAGATGGCACGGCTGCGGATTGGCCTGGAGATTCGGATTACTTAGAAGATAAGTTTGTTAGGTTTAGTTATAGATTTAAATTCAACGACGGAGAATACTCTATAATGGCTCCTTTTACTCAGCCAGCTTTTGTTCCTAAGCAAGATGGTTATTTCCTAGCATCGGACGAGGATGAAGCTTTCAGAAGCTCTATAGTTAGATTTATGCAGAATAAAGTTAATAATGTAGCTTTATATATTCCACTTCCTTTTGCAGCTAACAGCCTGTATGCTAATCTCGATGTTGTTGAAATAGATATACTTTACAAAGAATCTGATGCTTTAAGTGTTAAAATTCTAGAATCTATAAATTCAAATGTTTTTTCAAAAAACTCAGATGATTCTGTTAACACTTCTTCTGTGTATACGTATCAATACCAATCTAGAAAACCTTACAAAACTTTACCCGAAGCGGAGATAATTAGAGTGTTTGATAGAGTTCCTGTGAAAGCTCTAGGTCAGGAGGTTATAGGCAATAGAATTGTTTATAGTAATTTTCAAGACAAACACACGCCGCCAGCTTCCATTAATTATAATGTTGCTGCTAATCAAAAATACACATTCAACAATAACACCAATAACACTTTAAGGTATACTAGCGAAGTAGAATATCCTATGCATACTTTAAAGCAAAATAGAAGTTATCAAGTTGGATTCGTACTATCAGATAGATACGGTAGACAGTCTACTGTAGTTTTATCTCCAGTAGGCAACAAGAAGAACGAAGTGTTTGTTGAAGGTGGTATAACTTACTCTGGTTCAACTTTTTACAACCCTTATAAAGCTGATCCAGGTACCGGTAATAACAATATAGATTCTTGGCCTGGCGATTCTTTGAAAATAATAATAGATGGTCAAATACCAGCCAACATAGAAGGTGCTGGATATCCTGGCCTTTATAATAGCGACGCGGATAGCGCTGACTATAACCCTTTAGGTTGGTACTCTTACAAGGTTGTTGTAAAACAAACTGAGCAAGATTATTATAACGTTTATTTGCCAGGTATATTAAACGACTACCCAGACTATAAAAGTACCGAACGAGCCGATATGCCCGATCCGCAGAACACGATAGCTCATATAACTTTAATTAGTGATAATGTAAATAAGGTGCCTAGAGATTTAACAGAAGTAGGACCAGAACAACGGCAATACAGAAGTGATGTAAAGTTATTCGGTAGAGTAACACCTAATTTTATTCTAAACACAGCGCCTACGTTTAACGAGCCTTATTATCCAGGCAATAACTTTATGACTGTTGCTGCTATTTCTGAGCAAGATAATATGTATACAGCGGCATCTAGACAACCTCCGTATAGCACTGTTTATCAAACTGATTCTGATCCGTATATAGCTAGAATATCTCAAAATAAAGTAGGCTTAACTCCACTTTCACCTGCTATAGGGTCTTCTCAAATAAACTCTATAACAGGTTCTTATGATATACTTCTAGGTATTTTTGAAACAGCACCTGTGGAATCTTTAATTGATATATTTTACGAAACTTCTACTAGTGGTCTTATATCTGAATATAATGATGCATCAAATACTATAGACGCTAGTGGTTATAACGACTTTACTTGGGAACAAAGTGAAGGTTCTATAAATGGAGACGTTGTTAGTGGTATTACTGGATTTTACCCAGTAACGCCAGGTTTCATCCCTGTTGCAATAATAGATAGTACCTTAGAACTTTCTTCGGTTTCTGTTGCTGGAGAAACTATTGGCCCTGATGGAAATCCCTGGAAAGACAACTGGAGTTTAACTGCTAAGCCTTTTGGAGGAACAGGAAATACCCCTATAAGATGGGATTTGACCTGTTTAAATACTTTGTATCATCAGCTAGATGATGTAAACAACTGGATTACTTTTAATATTTCAGTAACAGATAACTCTGCAGGAGGTTCAACTAACGTGATAGTACCTATAGTACAAAAGCTAATAAACGTTAGGCCTTCGTTTACCTCAGGAGATTCAATTAGTTTTTCAGGCGATAGAGACCTAAACGCTTCTATATACACAGCTACAGCTACAAACGGCGTTGCTGTGCCAAATATAACAGGTACACCTCAAAGTAAAGACTTAAGCTACGAAATAGTTTCTCAAACCCCTGATTTAGGTCCAGGTTTAAATATAACATTAGAACCTAATGCAAGTGCTGGTACAGCTGAACTATTTCAAAGAAATGGAGATGCTAGTGGTTTATTCACTGTGGTATTAAAAGTAACAGATTCAGGTCAAGATACTGCAGAGAAAACGTTAACAGTTGTTTTTGGTGAAGAGCAAATAAACTCTACTTTTGGAACAGCTAAAAACCGAACCTTTTCGTCAGGTCTTGAATCTTCAGGTTTGTTCTGGGCTAATGACTACAGTGACGTTGTTGGTAATATGCCGTCCGCAGTTGATCTTTCTGCTAGGGCTGTTTATGTAGATCCATCAAATTCTGACAACGATTTAACTTTTGGTAGCACTCCAATAAACGTAGACGGTAAAAGACAAGAATCCGTGAATACAGGAATTAATACTGGTGATCCTGGAGGCTATGTAGATTCGACTGGCGCTGGTTATACTTGGAAAAATACCAATTATGTACCTAAATCATTTCAACCTAGTTTACCTACTAGTGGTAATGATCTTCAATCTGGTACTGCTTATATTAAGTTAGATTTTAGTTTTAAAACTTGGGGAACTCCTCAAAATGAAGGTTACAGGCCAGGTCCTTTTAACAAGTATGGAGCTATTTGGCCTTGCTATTTGCAGTTTAGAGCTGCTGGAACTACGAACTGGGTTACAGCTACAGATGTAGAAGGAAACGAAATAAGTTTCGGTAAAACCCAACAAAATGTTCAACTTCAAGGAGGTAGTAATAACCCTAATTTTAATTTAGGTGTTGTAACTGATAATGAAGAGTCTATAGGTAGACCAAGCACCAGTAATCAAGCTGATGAAAATGCTGTTCAAGCTACAACTGTTTTTCCACAAGAAAATGAAACCGCAACTGGTTCAACTGCATCTTTTGTTTTTGCTTTCGGTAAAGATCAAGGCTATGGAGTTCAACCTGATAAATTTGGAGATTACAGACTGTTAACTAGATATCCACAAGATATTTTATCAACTTCAACATCGGACATTAGGGCTATACCGCGTTTTGCTAACAATCAACAATGGACATATCCTAATAATGCATTTACTTTTATGGGTAATATGAATTTAAATAATAATGTTAAAGTAGATATTTCTTTTGGAGATTTTTATTATAACAACGTTTCTAGTGGAAGCGCAAGCTATTCTTATTCCGTGTCTAATGGATACAGCAATTCCGGTATAGCATCTTTTAATAATCCTACAACTGTTGTTTTTGCTAAAGAATGGTCTTATAAATATGTAACTCAATTTTATACAGATGAGACTCTTACGACTACATGGACACCAATTCAAACCGCTGGAACTTGGCATTCGTATTCAGGTAGAGGAACAAGCTCAGCTGATATAGGTGCAGAAAATTCGAACAACCAAAATGACAACAGTACCGTTGATGCTGGTAACTTAAGCAACAATAATCTGTTAAACGAAAGAAGATGGATGGCGGAGTTTGACGCTACTGGTAAAAAAGTGAGTGGTACCGCTGTTCCTTCTACTGGAGAAAGTGCTATTTAATTTAGGTGAAAATCTACTATAACAAGTAATAATATAATATGGCTGGAGTAATAGAAGTTAAATTTTTTAACAGTTTTATACTGAGAAAAACACTCAATGATAATACACCCACTAGTCTACCCATGTGGAACGGCTCTAGAGGAGATGGTACTTATCCTCAACAAACACCAGCTACGCCTAATGATGCTAACTGGGCTGTTGAAGAAGCTAGAATAACAGGTGGATACAATAATACGCAAACAGATATAGGTGTAAAAGCTTATTTAACTGAAAGCGAGCCTAACGCAGTGTTTAAAACCAACAGTATGATATACTCAGGTATATTTAATTCTAGAACCGGTATAAACGATACTAACGTATTTTCAGTTGGAACAGATATAACTAAAAGTGTAAATCCAGCACATGGTTCTATACAAAAACTATATGCAGAAGATACTAACTTAATAATATTTCAAGAATCCAAAGTAAGTCGCGCTTTAATCGATAAAGATGCTATTTACTCAGCGGAAGGAGGTCAAATATCTACCGTAGGAAACGTTGTTATTGGACCTGTTACTGCTTATGCTGGTGATTTTGGAATAAGTAAAAACCCCGAAAGTTTTGCTATTTACGGTAGAAGAAAATACTTTACAGACAAGAATAGAAACGTACTTTTAAGACTCTCTAGTGATGGTTTAACTGAGATATCTAATTATGGTATGTCTGACTTCTTTAGAGACGAATTAAGTACTTTAAATGGCAATGCAAGCACGTCAATTGGTAAAGCTGTAGGAGCTTGGGATATTCACTCAAGCCAATACGCACTGTCTTTACAAAAATATGTTACTCCTGGCTCTACGCAAACTTTTAAAACTATTTCTTTTGATGATAGTGTAAATGGATTTCCTAGTTTCTTTGATTATGCTCCGGATCACGGTGATAGCATTAAAAATGAGTACTATACCATTAAAGACGGTAGCATGTGGCTACATTATAGCCCTACTGCTTTAAGATCTAATTTCTACGGAACTCAATATAAGTCTAGCATACGGTTTATTTTTAATCCTAAAGTTAGTATGTCTAAAGTTTTCAAGACTATTAATTACGAAGGAGGAAATGGCTGGGAGGTTAATTCTTTTAAATCAGATATAACTGGAATACACAGTGTGGGTGCTCCAGAAGGTGCTTTAAATGACGAATGGGGATTAGGAACTAGAGATACAACAGCTTTAGTATATAGTTATAACCAAGGATCATACGACAACTATGGTAATTCATTTCCAAGTCAATTAACTCCTCCAATAAACCACGCTGGTTTTGATCGTAAAGAGAATAAATACATGTCTAACTTAATAAACAATAGTCCAGCCGCAGCTGGTGAGGTTATGTTTGGAGCTGACATGACAGGTATAAAAGGTTATTTTGCAACAGTAACAATGTCTACAGACTCTGTTACAGATGTAGGCGGGATGAAGGAATTGTTCGCAGCGTCTTCAAACTACATAGAGTCGTCTTATTAAATTAAATTAAATGGAATTAAAAATACGTAAACTAGAGGAGTCTGATTGGGATACTTTAGTTAGTCTTTGGAAAATGTGGCCGGAATGGAAACAGCATCCAACTAAAGATCTTTTACCTGAAAACGGAACAGGAGGTTTTATTGTAGAGAAAAACAACACACCTATTATAGCAGGATTTTTATACACAACTAATTCTAAAGTAGGTTGGATAGAGTGGATAGTTTCAAATAAAAATTACAGAGAAAAAGATAGAAAAAAAGCAGCCGAACTTTTAGTTAGCGGAATAGAATACGTGGCTAAGATAAGTGGTTGTGAGATAATACTTAGTGTAGGAAGAAACAAAGGATTAATAGAAACACATAGAAATCTTGGATATGCTATAGATAAAGATCCTTCTTACGAAATATCAAAAAAATTAATATAATATGGCAGCAATAACAGCAGCAGCAATAGGTGCAGCAGGAGCAATTGGAGGTAGCGCAATTGGTGCGTTTAGCGCTAATAAACAAGCTAAAAGAGCTAGAGGTAGAGAAAAGGTTTTGTCAGCTGAATTAAATGCTTTAGAAAACTCAAGGCAAGAAGTAATAAATCCTTACGAAGGTGTTACTGATTTATCGGCTATGGTTTCTGATCTTAGTTCCATAGCTAATAATCCTTTTAATTCATTAAGTGTTTCTACTGCTGCTTCTGAAATGCAAGCAGAACAAACAGACCTAGCGTTAGCTAATACTTTAGATACTTTGAGAGCTACAGGCGCAAGCGCTGGTGGAGCAACTGCTTTAGCTAGAATGGCGTTAGAAAGTAAAAAAGGTATTTCAGCCAACATAGAACAGCAAGAAGCTAACAACAATCAGTTAAGAGCTCGAGGAGAGCAAAACTTGCAAGCTATAAAACTTTCTGAAGCTCAAAGAGTTCAAGGAGCTTTATATGGTGAAGCAGGTAGAATGCAACAAACAGAAGTTTCTGGCAAAGAATTTGTTTACAGTGAAACAGAAAGAAGACAAACAGAGCAACTAAACAGAAAACAAGCTCAAATTACGGGTCAAGCTCAAGCAGCTGCTCAAGCCAGACAAAACCAAGCTTCTGCCATAGGAGCTGGTATTAGCGCTGTAGGTAACATAGCTAGTTCTTTTGCTTCTAACTATCAAAGACCTACAAATCCTCAAGTTTCTAGTGTAAACGCAGGAATTCCAACATATGGAACTACTGTTAATAGCCAAATAAAAACATCTGCTGGCGCTATTCCACAGTATAATGGAGGTAATTAAAATAAAACAATAAATGGGAGCATACGAAAATCCAATAACCGTAATAGACAGAGAATCTGGTCAAATTTGGGCTAACGCTATTGCTGGTGTAGGTCAACAAACTGTTAATGTTATAGAGAAGCAAGCTGCTAAGCAGTCTGCTAAACAAAAAGAAATACAAAAGCAATTAGCTGCTGAGGCTGATTACGTTATTAACAACCAACAGGCTTTTTCCAAAGAAATGGCAAAGAATGGTATTAACAACCCTTCTTTATTTAACGCTGGTAAAAGCTTAATAGACGAAATGGCTAGAGCCAGCACAGTTATTAAAGGCGCTAAAACTAGAGAGCAACAACAAGCCGCGTTAGATAACTTTTCTATGCTTCAAAAACAATACAACAATTTAACTCAAGGCATACAAATAGGTGGAGATGCCGATGCTACGTATAAGCAGGATAGAATAGACAGTGGTCAAAAAGGTTGGAAAAAACCTGGAGAACAAGGCGGTATGTCTGTTACCGGTGAGACCACTCAAGCTTTTATTAAAAGAATGAACGTTAGAAATGGTCTAGGCCAAGGCGCTATAGAAGAGTATATACCTCAACCAGATGGAACATATAACTTAAGATATAGTGGCGGTATATATGGCGATGAAGTGGTTGAAGTTCCTATGATTGAATCTTTATCTTATGACGCCGGAGTTGTTCCAGATACAAAAGCTAGAGTCATGGAAGCTTTTACAACTGAGTCTGGAACCAGAGAAGATGGAACTACTTTTGCTATACTTAACGACAAAGGCAAATATTCTGAAGAATATTTAGATTATAAAAATACATTTGAAGAAAAAGGTAAGCTTAACGAAGACGGATCTTATACGTCGTCAACAATTGTTCCAGCTAATACATCTTTAATAGTATCTGCTTCTATAGGTAAAATAAACGCTGTATCACAGTCTTACTTAAGTGATTACAACGAAGCTAATAAAGTTTGGATGGAGGTTTTGAACAACGAAGAGCCATTAAAAAGAGCTAGCGGTGGCAATGTTTCACCAGAAGACCAAGCTAAGTTTAAAGAAGAAATGTTGCGATACGGTAAGTCTATGTTGCCTAGTTTTGAGATAACAGATCAGAAAGAAAATGTAGATTATGGCAAAAGACTTTCTACTAGAATTAAACAAGCTAAAAAAACTAATGCAAATCGCGAAACAAAAACAGATGTAGATCTTGAAAATGCTTATGATGTTGGAGCTAGCATATACGACGCAGCAGAGGGTTTAGGTTTTAAAATAAACCCAGCAGGTGTTTTAGTTGGAGGACAAAAAGTAGATCTTGGAAATCCTAATTTCGATAAATCTCTAAGCAAGGTTGGATACAGAATAAAAGAAATAATTGAAGACGATAACGGAAAAAGAATAGGTATTATTGCTCAACAAAATAACGGCACTAAAGTAGCTGAAATATTAGATGGAGAAGACATGGACGATTTTATATTTAAAATTGTAGGCGCTGAAACTAGTTCTAAGCAAGAAGCTAAAGAGGTGTTAAAAGCTGTTAAAAGTATTTTTGTACCCTTGCCAGAAGAAAATAAAAAAAGCAGTCAATACGACAAATTTTTAATCAAATAATAAGCGATGCCGATATATAAAGTAGGAGATAAAAAGTATGATGTACCGCAAGAAGAACTAGAAGGTTTTCTTGCTGAGTTTCCACAAGCAGAAGAGTTTATTGAGGGAAAGACAACGCCCACGGATCAGGACATGTCTGTGGATGTAACCGAAGTGTCCGAAGTTACGGAATCACCATCGGAAGATGGTTCTTTGGAATTAGAAGAAACTAAATATAAAACTCCTTTAACTTTAGAAGAAAAGAAATCTTTACAAAACAATCAGTTTTCTAAGCAGATGTCTAAAGAAGATAACTTTACTAAAGAAAGACTTGAAGAGTTGACCAAAGAAAAAGAAGATATAGTATCAGGCTATGATACTGTAATAGAAAGAGAGTTAGGCGTAAATGAGGTTACTGATTTTTTTGGAGATCTATATAGAGCTGGAGAGCAAGGTTTTGAACAAGCTAAAGCTGTTGATCCTAGTATAGATATATATAGAGCGGGAGCAGAGACTTCTGATGAGCAAATAATAAAATGGATTGAAACAAATAAAAGCATCGCAGACAAAAGTAAAGAGTCTGAAGAAATGCAAAGTTTTAATAAAATATATAAAGAAAACGGTGGTAGTTGGCTAGGTTTTATAAAAGGAGTTGCTAAAAATCCTTCTACTTTATCCTCAATGTTAGTAAGCTCTATGGCTACTCAATTAGGGTCTTTACAGTCTGAAGAAGTTTTAGCTTCGGCGGCTGCAGGTGGAACCGCTGGAGCAGCTGGAGGATCTTTATTTGCCGGAATAGGTGCTATACCAGGTGGATTAGCTGGCGCTATGAGTGGTACTATGACAGCTATGGAAACTGGATTAACTTTTTCTGAACTATTGACCGAAGAAGTAGGTGAGGATATTGACGTTGAGAAAGTTAGAAAAATTTTAGAAAACCCAGAAAAACTAGCTGAATTAAAAAACAAAGCGTTAGGAAGAGGTGTTGCTATAGGTGCCATTGAATTAGCTACAATGGGATTAGCTAAAGGTGTTGGAGGAAAAATAGCTAAAGCTGGGTTTAAAGGAGCTAAACCAGCTGGAATCGCAGCTGCTGGGGCAGTTGAAGTTGTGGGCGGAGGGTCAGGTGAAGTTGCTGGAAGATTTGTTGCTGACCAAGAAATGGATATTGCTGAAATAGGTTTTGAAGCTTTTGCCGGCTTAGGCAGCGCTCCTGTAACTATGGCTAATCAATTAACAGATTTAGGCAGAAATGTAGATATAGCGAATTTAAACAAGTTTTTAAATGAAACTAACTATAAAGAAGTTACAGAAGCTTTTTCACCAGAAGTTAAAACTTCTGAAGCTCAAGTTAAAATGGCTCAAAGCAAAAATGCTGTTGATATAATAGATAAAAAGCTAAAACAAGAGGTTATTGACGGCGTTAAAACACCTGAAGAAGCAGATGCTGTTGCTTTAAACTTTAGAGAAACTCAAGGAGCTGTAAACCAGATAAAACCTTTAAAACTTTCTACAGAAGACCAAGCCATAGCTGTTCAGTTGATGAAAGAAAAGAAACAACTTAGCAACGAAATAAAACAAGTTGGTGAGGCTAATTTAACTATAGAGCAATCTAATAGAATTAAAGAAATAGATAATGATCTAAAAGGTATTGGTTCTAAAGCTGTTACGCGGGAAGTTGAAAAAGTTAAAAAAGCTGCTGAAAGCATTAAAGACTTAGATGTTCAAGAATTTGCAAGCACAGAAGAAACAGAAGCTTTTTTAAATAAACAAAATCAAGATCCTAAAGCGTCTGGTCAACAAGGGTTTATAATTCAAGATCCTAAAACAGGTAAGCAAACTATTGTAATTAATAGAGAAGTAGCTGACAGAGAAATTGCCGTAGCCGCTCCGTCTCATGAATTTTTACATGCGTTATTGTTTAGTACTGTTAAAAATAGTCCTGAAACACAAATAGCTTTAG
>Ga0206126_10001649_pt1 | contig 26208 bp, 23 predicted proteins | sample Helgoland_Spring_5_FD_148621 | JGI IMG/M metagenome (GOLD analysis project Ga0206126, IMG submission 148621) | Pelagic subsurface seawater microbial communities from Kabeltonne, Helgoland, North Sea - Helgoland_Spring_Bloom_20160412_1 | ecosystem: Environmental > Aquatic > Marine > Epipelagic ...
AACGCCGAATTTCGCTGCAGAGTAAGGGGTCCGATAAGCATAACCGTGCTTCGCCGCAGCCGAGGCCATGTTTACTATTGTGCCCCCCCCACTAGCCTTAATCATAGGAATGGCCTGACGCGAGCAGAGAAACTGGCTGGTCAGGCAAACATCCATACAACGACGCCAATCATCTGGCGAAAGATCTTCAAGATTACCAGTCGGTCCGGCAATACCCGCATTATTAACCAAAGCATCAAGCCCGCCAAATTCATTTTGAACTTTACAAAAGAATGCCTCTACCGCGGAATTATCCGATACATCCGCTTTCTCAGCGATACAGCCCCCTAAATCTAGGCTTGCTTTATCCAGAGCTGCAGAGTCGATATCACAGATCGCAACCCGGACACCCTGTTCATGAAGCAGCTCCGCAATAGCAAAACCAATGCCGCTGGCGCCCGCTGTCACGACAACTCTCTTGCCGTCAAGACCAGGTAAAACCATGGCTGATCGATTTGCGTGCGAACCATTCTTGTAGTTAGTCATAAAGTATTCCTTCAAAGGAGGCTTTAGCCCGAGCAAGGACTTACATCAGATTTTAGATGCAGCTTAAGTCTGTGCACTCAAAGTTTGGCACCATCATCAACAATTTTAAGTAAGTTGTCATGAGATTTGTCACGGACGTCTCGAAGTGAAGCTTCCCAAGCAATCAAAGCCCGCGTGTGGGGTGCTGATCCAGCGGTCACTAGCGCACGCTTTTATAACACAAAAGAGCTAATACAGGCCGCTTGGCTCCTCAGGGACAGCATAGCTGGCGTACTCATTCGCAAAGAAGGTCTCTCGTTTCTGCCTATCTACCTTTCCAGCGAAGCGCTGGCATATAAGCTCTGTGGTAAGTCTGACTTCTGGATAAGTTTCAATGAAATAAAAGGAGAACTTAAATCATGATTGCTACCCAAATACTAATTTCAAGCTGAACCGTGCCGCAGCTCTCGCTGAGTGACGACAATTATTGAGCAATAGATTCAGGCTGCACCAGCAATCCGATGCGAATTCTCATTCGTCTAACAGCACCCTTCGCCCTGTCCTGCAAAGGTCCACGTGAGCCAAATACCTGACCGTCACGTGTTGAGGTCAATCCAGATTGTTTTCAACTCAGTATATTGCTCATGCGCGTGAATACCGTTGTCACGGCCACCAAAACCCGATGCCTTGTGCCCGCCAAAGGGTGTTGAAATTTCCCCTTCTGAGTAAGTGTTAACACCCACCGTTCCCGCCTTTAGTTTTCGGGCGTATCGGTGCGCTTTGGAAATATTCGACGTATACAGCGTTGCGGCCAAGCCGTACTTGCTCTGATTGGCAAGCGCGATCGCTTCATCATCGCTGTTGGCTTTTGTGATGCCGACCACTGGTCCAAAAATCTCCTCTTGGAAAATCTCCATGTCGGCGGTCACATCAGCGAAAATTGTAGGCTTGTAAATCAAACCATCCTCACCTTCTCCGCCACAAACAATACGCCCGCCTTGTGATTTCCCACTTTCGACCAGATCAGTCACCTTCTGAAAATGCTCAGTGCTAATCAGTGGCCCGTTTCGCGTTTTCGGGTCAAGCTGGTTGCCAAGCTGCCATTCAGAGACTTGTTCCTTCATCGCTTGGGTCAACGCATCGTAGTGGTCGGCATGCACAATGATACGGCTGTTGGCAGTGCAGTTTTCACCCATGTTCCAGAAAATCGCATTCGCCTGGATAGAGGCAATCCGGTCGATGTCTTGTGCATCTGACAGAATGACAGCAGCGCTTTTCCCACCCATTTCGAGGCATATTTCCTTCATGTTGCTTTGAGCAGAATATTCCATGAAGCGGCGCCCAGTTTGCGTCGATCCGGTAAACGTTAGGGCGTCGACATCCATGTGCCGACCCATTGGTTCACCCACGTCTGGGCCAAAGCCAGTGACCACGTTCAACACTCCCGGTGGAACGCCTGCTTCAACGGCTAGTGAGGCCAGACGAAGTGCGGTTAGGCTGGTTTGTTCGGCAGGCTTTACAATCACCGAATTTCCCGTTGCAAGTGCCGGGCCAATCTTCCATGCCATCATCATCAAGGGGAAATTCCAAGGAAGAACGGCAGCAACTACTCCAATAGGTTCACGCACGATTAGCCCAAGTCCATCAGGTGAGGAAGGTGCAATTTGGTCATACAATTTGTCCTGTGCTTCGCCATGCCAACGAATACAGGTCGCCGTTTCCGGCACATCAATTTCGAGACAATCTGTGATTGGCTTACCCGCATCTAAAGCCTCCAGCACCGCAAGCTCTTGGAGGTTCTCCATGATAATGTCGGAAAATCGGCTAAGGATGGTTTTCCTGTCTGACGGGTGCATGTCAGACCAGACACCGCTTTCAAAAGCAGTACGACCAGATGCCACGGCTGTATCGACATCTACGGTGGCACTTGCTGGAACAGTTCCGATAACGACGCCATCATAGGGATTATGGGTTTCAAATGTAGCCCCACTTTGCGCCTGTTGAAACGCTCCACCAATGAAGTTTCCATCTGGTATTATGAGGTTTTTGGCGATCTCGGTATAATTGCTCATGTGTGGTTTCCTACATAAAATAAGTAATTTGGTTCTTGCACTGAAGGATTTTACATTTTGCGTTGACCATCGAGAGCAGTCCCAAACCAGTCAACCACAGGCTCCTTGTCAAGTCCTACTACGCAATTATTACTGGAGCATATCGTCCCAAAGGACGACATTTTAAGGTGGCAAATTTGACTATTTGGTGGAACACATAGCTTCTTGCTTGCAGGTTTGCTTCTATCTTAGATGCAGAAGGAACAAGCTAAAAAGCTCAACCTGTGATGATATTTGCAACTTGCTGTAAATATTTCGCCGGTGTGTTTTGATCGTAGACAATGAGATTTTCAGTTTTGCGGCTATCGAACTGCTGTTGTGGCCAACTAAAACCAACTGGACTACTTCTCGTTCACGATCCGTAAGTATATCACTACCAAAATCTTGGAACTTATCTTCCTGCCCAGGTCGTGAATTGTGGTCATAGCTATTGGGGAAGATTTCAAATTGCTTGAGCAATACAGCATTTAGTAGATGGAAAATATTCTTCAGCAATGACCTGTATGTGACTATTTCTTCGGGATGTTTTTCTACTAAAAAGGTAAAATCTACAGCGGTATCATTTGGAAGGTTTATCAGAACGATGAACTCTTCCATCCCCTTTGGCCATCCGGGGGTGCGATACCCGATTGGTTCGCTATCTTCAATTCTGATCTCAAATTCAGCTGATGTAATCGCATCTTCATGCCCATCTTGAATGAAGTCAGAAATTAGATAGACGCCAGAATCCATCCTTGCTTGAAAAGCGCGATATGTTGGATTGATGACGTAGGTGAAGTTCAGATAATTTTGAAGACCACGGTTGTGATCTATATCTTGCGGCTTACTCGATAGGTTGGTTGGTGCCTTATCTTTCGAGTACAAAAATATGTGGAGCCATTTGAAGGGCAGTGCATCATCCAGGGCACAAGCCAGCTCATCAAAAAATTGATTTGATCCAATCATTGAAACCATCTCTGCACACAATGATGCTTCTTGAGACGGTATGGGCGCTATGTGTATGTCGTCCTTCGGCATTCTAAATATTAGGAACATTGGTGTATTTTATCAAGACCACTGGATTTTGGGACACTTATGTTTTTTTTAGATAGTGATGGTCTAAAATAATCACGGGCATTTTGAAGCTTGATCGGTTCTCGTTGGGCTTTGTAACAACCGACCCGCTCGGGGTGTTTTCTCTCTTATGACGGTCGTGTTACCACTATCATCCTTTGGGACGATATACGGCCCGATATGCAAAATGTACTTTTTACTTATGAGTCGACAGTCGGTTGGTTCAAAGAATTCTGGGGTGCTGCATGTTGTTTCCGATTTCAGAGGTGAGATCGAAATTTCCGTCGCTTTCTTTACTCGACGGGGATCGAGCGCGCGCGTATCTGGATAACCCAGCCGGGACGCAAGTGCCTAAGAGCGTGGCAAACGCTGTTTCTCACTATATGTTGACGACTGCAGCAAATTCAGGCGGACATTTTGGTACCAGTGTCGAGACTGATCGGATAACACTTAAAGCTCATGAAGATGTTGCAAAGTTTTTAGGGGCGTCATCTGGCAGGGAAATTGTTATCGGCCAAAGTATGACTGCCCTGACGTTCCATCTTTCACGCAGCATATGTCGTGACTTCAAAGCGGGTGATGAAATAATTATCACCCGCATGGAACACGAAGGCAATGTCGGCCCTTGGTTGACCATTGCAGAGGATATGGGTCTTGTCGTGCGCTGGCTCGATTTCAATCGCGAAACATGGCAAGTAGAACCGGAAGACTTGCAAACTATGTTAAATGAGCGGACACGATTGGTGGCGTTGAACTATGCCAGCAACATGACGGGTTCAATAAACGATGTAGCCGCACTTTCTGCTATCGCCAAGGATATGGGTGCACTTATTTTTGTGGATGCTGTTCAGCTAGCCCCGCATCACCTCATTGACGTTAAAGAAATCGGTTGTGACTTTTTGGTGTGTTCGGCTTATAAGTTCTTTGGTCCCCACCTTGGTTTGCTTTGGGGTCGCGAGCAAATTTTGAAAGAACTTTACCCCTACAAAGGGCGCTGTGTTTCTGATGATATACCTGATCGGTTCGAACTTGGGACTCCTCAATTTGAACTGTTGGCAGGTCTGTCTGCAACTGTTTCCTACTTTGAAGATTTGGGACGATCTGGATCAGAGCAAACAGATAGCAGAAAGAGTATCGAAACGGCGTTCCAAATGTCGCGAGACTATGAAGAACCACTCACAAATACTTTGATCGACGGGCTGACTAATATCCCTGGGATTTCGGTTTTAGGGATCACAAATGCAAATCGCATTAAGCATCGTGTTCCTACGGTTTCTATTCGCCACAAAGACGTATCGCCTTCAGACGTTGCGCGCAAATTGGCGGAAAGTAGCATCCATGTTTGGCACGGACATAACTACGCTTATGAGTCAGCACGCGCACTTGAATTGCCTTTGGATGAAGGTGTCGTTCGTATAGGATTGGCTCACTACAACACGCTCGAAGAGGTCCAAACAACAGTTAAAGAAATAGAAAAGATTGTGACCAGTTTAACGTAAGGAAGACTAAGCAAATCAACAAGGAGAAAGACATGAGCTTAAGTAAAATCAAAACATTGGCCTTTGGCCTATCAACTATGTTGGCGATAGGAACCGCAGGTGGAGCAACAGCGGAAGTACTTCGAGTAGGAATGGAATGCACTTACGCGCCGTTCAACTACAAGACAGCTGATGGTGAACTTGCCGGATATGATGTCGATGTCGCCAATGGCGTTGCAGAACTTATTGGTGCGGATATCGAGTTTGTTTGTCAAGAATGGGACGGTATGATCCCCTCCCTCCTTGCAAACAAATTTGACTTGATCATTGCATCTATGTCGATCACCGAAAAACGTATGAAAAAAATTGACTTTTCTGGCCCATACCGTTTCTCAACGGGCCAAATTCTTGGCGCAAAATCGACAGAAGCGAATCTGTTTGACAGCGATGGGAAACCTATCCCCAAAAACTTTGACGGTCTGAAAGTCGGTCTGGAACGCGCAACTACATACCAAAGTTGGTTTGACGACATTCTGCCAGGCGCGGATATCGTTCTATATGATGGATCTGAGCCATTGTATCTTGACCTTCAAAACGGTCGGGTTGACTTGATCATGACCAACCCAATGAAGGCACACTTGAAGTTCTTGAGTAAAGAAAACGGCGCAGGCTTCGAATTTAAGGGTCCAGTTGTTGACGAAGAAAAATATTTCGGAATCGGTGTTGGTATCGGACTTCGCCAAGGTGAAGATGAGCTAAAAGGACGCCTCAATGGCGCGCTTAAAACATTGATCAACTCTGGCGAACTGGAGACATACGCAAGGAAAATTTTCCCTTTCAAACTCCACAAGGATGAATGGGGGCAATAAGCTCCGTAGCTAAAACTATCTGCCAATCACCTGATTGATTGGCAGATAGTATCTTGAGTAAGAGTTTGTTGGAACACTGATCAAACAGAGGATAAAACGTGGACGCACTAATTGGTTGGTGGGATGACTATTTCTGGGGCGCTGTGATAGTGGGTAAAGTCTTTCTTTGCTCACTAAGTTTGATGATTACCTTTGGCCTTCTTGGGGCCATGGCTAAATTGTCCAACAGTCGCATTGCCCAAAATTTGGCAGGTATCTACACCGTCGTGTTTCGTGGTACACCGCCTATCCTGATTATCCTTTTGTTCTATTTTGGGTCCGCGATCACGCTGACTGCAATTGCGCAAATAATTGATCCAGAGATCAAATTTGTGGATGTTCCCCCATTTTGGGCTGGCACGATTGCAATTGCGGTCTTGGTCGGGTCATACGCCACAGAAACTTTTCGAGGCGCTTTCCTTGGGGTGAATCCCGGTAGTATTGAGGCTGCTCGTGCCCTAGGAATGAGTAACCTTCAAACCTTCATCTATGTAAGAATTCCTGAAATGTGGCGGCTAGCTTTACCACCTTTTGGCAATCATATGTTGTCGCTGATCAAAGATACCGCCCTGATTTCCATTATTGGTCTCAACGAAACAATGTTCGTAGCAAAGCAGGCGATCACAGTAACGGGTCAACCATTCACAATGTACATCGTTGTTGGTGCTATTTATTTGGGTTTCTCGACTGTGGTTACAGTCGTTGTGATGGGTGTTGAAAAATTTGGTGAACGCACCACAGTAGGTGCGTTATGAGTTTTGATCTCTCCTTAATTGTCGAAAGCGTCCCAATGATGCTTGCGGGTATCGGTATTACGCTAAAACTTTTGGTCGTCTCTGGCCTGCTAGGTTTGATGTTAGCCATTTGCCTGCTTCTTATGCGAATAAGTGGCAAGTGGTATCTGAACATACCTGCACAAATTTACATCTACATCTTTCGCGGAACGCCAATCTTGGTTCAGATATTCATCATCTACTATGGCTTGCCACAGTTTGATGCCATCCGGGAAAGCATTTTTTGGCCAATTCTCCGTGAGCCAACGGGGTGCGCCATCCTCGCTTTGACTTTGAATACAGGGGCATACGTCTCGGAAATTTTGCGAGGTGGTGTCCTGGGTGTAGGTAAGGGCTTGATGGAAGCTGGCTCTGCACTGGGACTTTCATCACGGCAAAAGTTTATCTACATTACTGCTCCAATTGCTACACGTTTAGCCCTGCCAGCTTACAGCAATGACGTCATCAGCTTGCTGAAATCCACTGCTCTTGCGAGTACGATTACAATTGCTGACATGACAGGTATCGCACGGACAATCGTTGCAGACACCTATGCTCCCTATGAGATCTATATGTCATTGGCGGTCATCTACATGATTTTCACTTTTGGAATACAAAAACTGTTTGGTGCTATCGAAAGATATCTCGGCCGATACACGAAACGGGAGGGATAAAATGAGCAACGAACCATTGATTCAAATTCGAGATATGAACAAGTTCTTTGGCAATTTCCAAGCACTGAAGAATATCAACCTTGAGGTCAATCGAGGTGAAAGGATTGTCGTTTGCGGTCCATCAGGGTCAGGGAAATCGACAATGATACGCTGTATCAATCGGTTGGAAGAACACAATGACGGGCATATCATCATTGATGGAAAGGAACTGACCGACCAAATTAAAGATATCAACGCTGTTCGACGCGAAGTTGGGATGGTTTTTCAAAGCTTCAACTTGTTCCCACATATGAAAATCATAAAAAATCTTACGATGGCGCAACAACTTGTTCGAAATATAAGTAAAACTGAAGCACGTAAAACGGCAATGGAATATCTGGAAAAAGTTAAAATCCCAGAGCAGGCCGACAAATACCCCATCCAACTCTCTGGTGGTCAGCAGCAGCGCGTTGCGATTGCGAGGGCGCTCTGCATGAAGCCAGAAATCATGCTGTTTGATGAGCCTACTTCTGCACTTGATCCTGAAATGATCAATGAAGTGTTAGAGGTGATGGTCGAGCTCGCCAATGAAGGCATGACCATGATTTGCGTCACTCACGAAATGGGTTTTGCGCGTTCTATCGCAGATCGTGTGATTTTTATGGATGCAGGGGAAATCGTCGAAGAGGCCGTTCCAACCGAGTTTTTCGATAATCCTAAAAACGAACGTACCAAAGAATTTCTCAGTCAGATCCTAACTCATTAAAGGCAAACTTACATGTCATCAGAACTTCCTCTCCATTCAGCGTTCCTAGCGTTTGCCGAAACTCTGGCCGATACAAGCCGTGCTATGTTGTTGGAGGCGGCTCAGCAACTACCTGAAGTCACTATCAAAGACGATGCGTCCTATGTGACTACGACTGACAAGGCGGTTGAAGAGAAATTGCGCGAATTTATCATCGCAGAATACCCCGACCACGGAATCTTTGGTGAAGAGTTTGATAACATCAATATTGATGCAGAGTTTGTTTGGGTTCTCGATCCGATTGATGGCACTGCCGCTTTTGTTGCGGGTATCCCTGTTTACGGTACGTTGATTGCATTGGCGTGGAAGGGAAAACCATACATCGGCGTTATCGATCATCCGCTCACAGATGATCGCTGGACTGGCGTTTATAACACCTGCGCATTCCACAACGGCACACCTGTTAAGACCCGAGCTTGCGACGATTTAGAGACGGCTTACGCTACATGTAGCAACTCTGACTTTATGTCTGATACTCAGCTTGAACGGTTCACACCGGTCAGAAAACAACTGGCTTATGTGCAGTATGGAGGCTCATGTTTTTCATATGGCGCTTTGGCATCTGGTCGCAGTGATTTTGCAATTGACGCAGGTTTGGACGCCTTTGATGTTTATGCTTGTGCAGCAATAATTCACGGCGCGGGTGGTGTTGTGACAACATGGTCTGGCGAGGAACTATCTCTCGACATGGACGGAACGGTTATTGCTGCTGGTGACAAGGCACGCCTGCCTGATGTCGTAGAAGCTCTCAAAAAAAAATTACTCTAACCCTCGGACTGTGAGAGAAACATATCGAATATGAAGAACCAGAAATCACCTATTGTTATGAACGCACAAAAAGTCGAAGCCCTTTTACCCAGATTGGACGTTTTATCTGTGTTGACAAACATGTTTAAAGCGCTTGGCCAAAACAAAGCTGTTCAACCATCGCAAACCCTTACACCTTTTCCGACCGGGATAGGCGATTTCATCACCTACATGGGGGCCATAGACAGTATGGGTGTTTTCGGCGCAAAACTCTCTCCTTATATTGTAACCGAAAAGAGCCCAATCGTGACTGCTTGGACCTGTTTGATGTCTATGGAAACAGGTCAGCCACTGGTTTGGTGCGATAGTGGTCAATTGACGACCGAACGCACTGCTGGGACGAGCGCACTTGCCATTGACCTCTTATCTCCCATAGAGGCACAGCATCTATCTATTATTGGAAGTGGTGCCGTTGCCGAAGCGCATTTTCGACATGTCATTGGGTTGCGCGAATGGGCAACGGTGTCTGTTTTCTCTCCTAGCTTGGCGGACGATCCAGACCGCATCGCCAGATGGCGCAGTTTGGGAAAAAATGTTGAAATCGCTACAGACAGCAAATCATGTTTAGAAGACAGTGACGTGGTGATGTTATGTACGTCTTCTGGTGTACCAGTCGTCATGCCATCCGATACTGGAAAAAACTCAGTTTTCACATCCATCAGCACCAATGTAGCCAACGCGCATGAGGTACCTCCTGAATTTCTTAACTCAGCGGATGTCTATTGCGATTACAGGCCAACAACACCTGATAGTGCTGGAGAAATGAAAATTGCTTCCGCATCTGGTGATTGGTCTGCTGAAAACATTTGTGGTGATTTGCCGGGGCTAGTTTGCGGCACTTGCCCCCCACCCTCGGGTGATAAATCCGTCTTTTTCCGTTCTATTGGTCTGGGCTTAGAAGACATTGCGATGGCCTACGGAATCTGGAGTCTTGCTGATGGATCTTGATTGGGAAAAAGAAAGGTGAGGGCAGTAATATGAAGATCAAGCCATTCGGTGTCGAAATTTGGATGAACGAATTCGAAGACCACTGTGAGTACAATTTAGGTGAAACTTGCGTTGCGTCTTTGACCATAGAGCAGTTGTTAGAAATGTCTGGCAAGAACGACACTCTGATGTCCGACTTACTGCCAATGAAGCTCAACTATGGTGCAATTCAAGGTTCGGACAGGCTGCGCGATAACATTTGCACTCTCTACAAAAAACAACGGCGCGATAATATCGTCGTCACGCATGGCGCTATCGGAGCTAATGCGTTGGTTCACGAAACTCTTGTGGAACCTGGCGATCATGTGATTTCGGTGCGACCAACCTATCAGCAACATTACTCCATACCTGAAAGCTACGGAGCAGTTGTTGATATTTTGCATTTACGTCCAGAAAACAACTTTCTGCCTGATCTTGAAGAATTTGCGTCATTAGTCCGTCCAGATACAAAACTGATCGTCATCAATAATCCCAATAACCCAACGGGATCAGTGATGGATGCTGAGTTTTTCGAAAAATTCATTGATATCTGTCGAGCATCCAAAGCCTATGTCCTGTGTGACGAGGTTTATCGTGGGACTGGCCAAACTGGAGATGGGTTCTCGCCTGCCATTGCTGATCTTTATGAAATGGGGATCAGTGTTGCGGGGATGTCAAAGACGTTTTCTCTGGCGGGGCTACGTCTTGGCTGGATTGCTGCTCCAAAAGAAGTGCTGGACGCTGTCTCAATTCATCGTGATTACAACACGATCAGCGTTGGAATGCTAGACGACTACTTTGCAACAATGGCTTTGGAGTCGAAGGATAAGATACTTGAACGCAGTCAAAACATCACACGTCAGAATCTAAAAATACTGGATGAGTGGATAGCTAATGAACCATCGATCACCTACTTGAAGCCCCAGGCTGGCACTACAGCATTGTTGAAATATGATTTTGACATGCCATCGCGTGATTTCTGTATGCAGTTGTTGGCCGAAACTGGCGTTATGATGACGCCCGGATCGGTGATGCATATGGAGGGGTGGGTGCGCATTGGTTACGCAAACTATCCAGAAATACTGTCGGCTGGATTGAAGCAGATGAGCGGCTTTTTGGCCAACCTCCGACAATCGCATGCAGATAAGCAAACAAATAGTGAGGTCCAATCATGAAGGCTGGTGTCATCAAAATTGCAGAAGGTGCAGTTCAAGCACGCCAACGAATTGAACAATTTGTGTATCAAACACCGCTTTTGTATTCCCGCGAGTTGGGTAAGCTTTATGGGAGTGATTTGCGATTTAAGGCAGAGAATTTTCAACATACCGGATCATTTAAGATGCGTGGTGCTGCCAGCAAAATGACTTCTCTCACAGACAAGCAGGGTCTTATAACTGCGTCTTCAGGAAACCATGGTATTGCGTGTGCCAGGGCTGCTTCGATTGCTGGCTTGGATTTGGTGGTGGTTCTACCCGAAAATGTAGCTGCAGCAAAACTTAAGAAAATTGAATCATACGGTGTTGAAGTTGTTCTTCAAGGTGCCGAGTCCAATCTAGCCGAGGCGCACGCGCAATCCTTGTCTGTCTCACGCGGGCTGCTTTATGTCTCGCCCTACAATGATGAGGCCGTAATTGCAGGGCAAGGTACGATCGGGTTGGAGTTGCTAGAACAGACTGATCGCATCGACAATATCTTTATTTCGATGGGTGGAGGCGGACTTATCAGCGGGATTGCTTCTGTTCTTAAACACGCAAACCCAAACATTCATGTTTATGGCGTCTCTGCAAAGAACTCAGCGGCGCTTGCGGCGTCAATGGTTGCAGGCAAAGTGGTCATTACAGACCATTATGACACTTTAGCTGACGGCGTTGCAGGGGGGATGGATGACGACAGTGTGACCTTGGCGCTTGCCACTGCAGTTATTGACGAGGTTCTGACCTGTAGCGAAGATGACATTGTGTTTGCTCTACAAAAATTGGCATTTGACGAGCATTTACTTGTTGAAGGTTCTGCCGCACTCGCATTGTCTGGGTTCATTCAAGTTGCCGAAAAGGTGGTCGATCAAAATAATATTGTGTTGCTGTGTGGAGGCAATTTTGACAATGACAAAGTGATGTCGGCCATCAAACCATGATGCTGGCTACTCCAAGGACTCTTGGCGCAAATAAGGAAATCTGATGATTGTATTAACACGCGAACAAATCGAGCAATTGATAGATATTCCAAAGTCCGTCTTGGAAATAGAAGAAGCGTATCGAGCGACAAGCGCAGGACGCGTAAACTTGCCCCCTGTGGGCCACATCACGTTTCCGGAGTTGGAAGCTGACTGCCATATTAAATACGGGCATGCGTTGGGATCACCAATCTTCGTTATCAAGATTGCGACAGGTTTCCCGAAGAATGTTGATACTGAATATCCAACAGGAAGTGGCGTGAACGTCGTAATGTCTGCGCAAACTGGGCAAGTCGAAGCTGTTCTCTATGATGAAGGGATGCTAACAGACGTTCGAACGGGCCTAGGTGGCGCGATTGCGACGCGGCTTTTGGCGCGTAGGGATAGCAAGCGTGTTCTGATCATTGGCACTGGTCGACAGGCTCGGTATCAAATTGAATCGCATGTTGCGGTTATGGGGCCAAATCTCCAATTTCAAGTTTGGGGAAGATTAAGTGAGCGCGCCGACAGTGTTGTAAACGAAATGTCAAAAATTTGCAGCATTGAGCGTGTAGATGATCTTGAGTCAAGCGTTAGAGACGCGGATATCATCGTCACTATAACGGGATCGACCATCCCTCTTGTTCTTTCTGATTGGGTGAAACCTGGCACTCATATTACTGCGGTCGGCGCAGACGCGCCCGGAAAACAGGAACTAGAGGTAGCTTTGGTGGAAAAGGCCGATGTGTTGGTCGCCGATCATATTGAACAATGCGTTGATCATGGTGAGATTTCTCGTTTTGTCCAAACAGATGATACGCGCAAAAGCACTATCGTTGAACTGGGGCAGGTTCTGAACAATGCCAAACTGGGACGTCGCAATGACTCGCAAATCACTATTGCCGACCAAACTGGTATAGCCGCTTGTGACATTGCGATATCACAATCAGTTCTAAATTCCTGGACCAAAAATTTGAACAAGACCTAAACCGCACGACTCCTGATGTTGAGGCGAAAGGTAGAGAAAAGCTTTCTAGGCCCAATGGAGATCATGCTCTGAACTTAGCAGGTGAAAACGTGACAACTGAATGGCAAAACGCACTTCGTGATCATTGGAATATCAAGGCACAACTGACGCCACTTTCGGGCGAATATGACTTGAATTTTCTAGCGCGAACAGATGCAGATCAGGATTATGTCCTAAAAGTTATGCGCCCAGATTGTGATGTTGAATTTCTCAACATGCAGATCGACGCCCTAATTCAAATTGCCGATTACGACCGTCATTTGCCCTTCCCGACGCCTGTGCAATCAGCGTCCGGCAATCAGACTGTTCAATACAAGGATTCTTCCGGCGAAGCCCGCTTGCTATGGGTTTTGCCACGCCTGCCGGGTCGTGTTTTTGCCGACATAAGACATCCCCCCTCTTCGCTCATTCACGAGTTGGGTAGTTTGATCGGGGAAAGCGACCTTGCTTTGGCGGATTTTGATCACCCTAGCCTATCGCGCGACTTTAAATGGAACCTAATGTCCGCGCTGTGGATCAAAACAGAAATCGCAGCGGTTGCGACAGGCGATCGTCTTACATTGCTTGATAACATTGTGGCTGTATTTGAAGAGGTTCAGGGCACCCTCCAAAGCTTACCAGTTCAAGCCATTCACAACGACGCAAATGACCACAATATTCTGGTCGCTGGTGCGCTAACAGACCCTCTTAAAATCTCTGGGCTGATTGATTTGGGGGATTTGTGCAAGGCACCTCGAATCTGTAATCTGGCAATCGCCGCAGCATACTTAGTTCTTGATGCACCAAACTCAGAAGACCGCCTTGCCTCCCTAGTTTCTGGATATCATGCCGTGAACCCTCTTACGGGACCGGAGTTGGACCTGCTTTGGCCACTATTGCGGATGCGATTGGCTGTAAGCATCGTCAATTCAACGCTGATGGCCCGTGAGGTTCCCGACGACCCTTATGTCGTCATCTCACAAGCCTCTGCGTGGCGCTTTCTTGAAAACGCGTCTGTAGGTTCTGGCTTGTTAAAGGCACGTCTGCGATCTGCCTGTGGTTTGCCCGTAACCGAAGCTGCACCGCGCATCTTGGGTTTTCTGAACAAGTCACGTGGTCGTTTTGCGCCCATCATTGGCCAAGACCTAAACGACGCACCCCTGGGATCGCTCTCGGTTGAAAACTCTCTATGGCCAGAAAATCCGTTCGACCTCGGGCCTGATGAAGCCGCGCGCATTGGCGAGGAATTCAAAGATAATGGCAATATATGGCTGGGGTATTATTTTGAACCACGTCTGATTTACACAGAGCCTGCTTTTCGAAACGGGCCATGGCTGGCGTCTGATCGCCGGACAGTTCATCTGGCAGTTGATGTTTTTGGCGCTGCACAAACGCCGGTTTATGCGCCTCTGGATGCAACCGTTTACGCCGCAAAGAATTGCGCTCGTCACCTTGATTACGGTGGTCTTATTATTTTGGCCCATAAAACCCCTGATGGGGACGAGTTTTACACACTCTATGGGCATTTAAATCCAGAAGTTTGCGACCGATTGTCTGTGGGGGATAACCTCAGCAAAGGTACGCCATTTTCTGCCTTGGGTGATGTTACACAAAATGGCGGATGGTCTCCACATCTGCATTTTCAAATGGCACTAACACTTGAAGGATTGGGCGGTGACTGGCCCGGTGTAGGCGATCCAGACGAAAGCTACTTGTGGAATGCCATTTGTCCAAATCCGGCTGCTCTTCTCAATTTGCCCGATGAAAAAACAGCATATGTTCCCATTGATAAAAGAGCTATTCAAGCAGGCCGTCAGGCTCATTTTGGGAACAATCTAAAGCTCAGTTATAGTGAACCAGTCATGCTTGTTCGGGGTTGGAAGCATCATCTGTTTGATGAATGGGGCCGCCCTTTTCTGGATGCTTACAACAATGTCCCCCATGTCGGTCATGCGCATCCACGGATACAAGCTGTGGCGGCGGATCAGCTTAAGCGCTTGAACTCCAACACACGCTACCTGCATCCTGCACAGACTGCTTTTGCAGAAAAGCTACTGTCAAAACTGCCAGACAAATTGGATGTTTGCTTTTTCGTAAATTCGGGCACTGAGGCAAACGAATTGGCTCTGCGGTTGGCGCGCGCGCATACCGGTGCCAAGGGTATGATCACGCCTGATCACGGCTACCACGGCAACACGACAGGAGCGATTGATATTTCTGCGTACAAATTCAACGCAAAAGGCGGGGTTGGTCCTTCTGATTGGGTCGAACTTGTGGATATTGCAGATGATTATCGTGGGGCCTTTCAACGTGAAGACCCCGCACGCGCCCAAAAATTCGCTGATATGGTTGACGGTGCGATTGGGCGATTGGCTGCAAAGGATATTCAGGTTGCAGGTTTCATTGCAGAAACCTTCCCTTCGGTTGGTGGACAGATCATTCCCCCAAAAGGGTACCTGAAATCAGTCTATGACAAAATCCGCGGTGCAGGTGGGCTATGTATCGCCGACGAGGTTCAGACGGGATTGGGACGACTAGGATATTACTATTTTGGATTTGAGCAACAAGATGTTGTTCCCGACATCGTGGTCCTGGGAAAACCGCTTGGTAACGGCCATCCGCTTGGCGCTCTGGTAACAACACGCGCCATCGCTGACAGTTTTGCCAATGGTCCAGAGTTCTTTTCGACATTTGGTGGGTCAACGTTGTCTTGCCGCATCGGTAAGGAGGTTCTCGATATCGTCGATGATGAAAATTTGCAGGAAAATGCGAAGATCCAAGGGGATCTGTTGCTGAACGGCTTGCGCAAGTTGCAGAAAAAACATGCCTGTATTGGTGATGTGCGTGGGATTGGCCTGTTTATCGGGGTTGAGCTGGTAACGGATCGCGAAAGCCGTACAGCCGCAACAGAGATCGCAGCATTTGTTAGTGACCGCATGCGCGAGCATCGCATCTTGATTGGTCGAGAGGGTCCAATGGACAATATTTTAAAAATCCGTCCACCTTTGACAGTTCAGGCAGATGACATTGATATGATCATTTCAACACTGGACAATATTCTTAGCGAACAGGCGTAACGCTGGAGGTATTTCTAATTGAGGTCGTTTAGGTGCGTCCGATCATTTCTGTCAGACCAAACTACTTGAGACCGGCAGGGCAGTGTCAGACACACCTAACTTGAGACGGGGCGGGCGGTTTCGTAGCCTCGCCGTCTCAAGTTAGTCTCTTCTGACAGTACCGGTTACTCAAGTAGCAAAAGGGAAGGTGCTGTCAGACAAATGACCGCAACCTGCAAACATCAAAGTCACTCAAATTAACCCTTGCATAAAAGGAGCCGTCCACACATGACAGTGCCAACGCGGGTGGACGCCAGAACTGCGTGACACGTCTGCGGCACCCAGTCTGTGTGATTTTAATCTACGTTAATACGTCTCTTCATAGGCGGTGCACCGCTGGGCAGTATCCATTTCAGAAAGATGGGCAATTTCTGACCTTTTGTGGGCTGTGTAAACCGCTGCAAAGGATTCAGGAAACCAACCTGTCAGGGTTTGGTTAGCGTTAAATTTCTCCAATGCCGACTCTAGCGTTTCTGGCAGGCGGGTATAGCCGCGATCTGCTAATTCGGTAGAGGAAAGCAGGGACAGATCCTCTGCCGTTGGTTCAGGAGCTTCCAATCCTTCTTCTATGCCCTGCACACCCGAATGCACAATTGCGGCCAGGGCCAGATGCGGACAGGCTGCTGCGTCGGCAGCGCGGTATTCTATGTTGAACTGGCGCGCTATGCTGGCTGAGTCTTTGGCAGTGACGGGGCAGACGCGCAGAGAGGCCTCTCGGTCGCGGAACCCAAGATTGTTGTAGGCGGCAGACCAACGATGTGGCGTCAGGCGCAGATAGGACACCACAGATGGCGCGGTGATCGCCAGGATGCTGTCCATATATTTCAGCACCCCCGCGGCGAAAGCACCGGTCATTTTTGACATGCCGCATGGCCCGTTTGCATCATAGGTGGCAGGATCACCATTTTGATCCAGAAAGCTCATGTGGATATGCACGCCATTGCCAACGCTGGCGGGATCACGGATTGGGGTAAAGGTTGCTTCTTCTCCAAATTCGCGGGCACAGGATCGGGTGAATTCGCGCAATATCACGGCAGCATCGGCTGAACGAACGCCTTCTTCGGGGCCAATGACGACTTCGTATTGGTTGGGACCGTATTCTTTCATGATATTGTCTGGCGAGAAACCCGCATTGGAAAGCTGGAACATTAGCGTCTCGCACAATGCTCTTCGTGCCTCAAAACCTGTTCGACCAAAGGCCTCTCCTGTAAGGTTGAGATTGCGCTTTAGCTGGAATTCATGTTCAAAGGCTGACAGTAAGTTAACCCCCGCCACGTCCTTTAGCCGAGCAAGTGCTGTTTTCAACAGGGAGCGGGTACAAAACGCCCAAGGTTCCCCGTCCAGTGAAACGATGTCACCCAGTACGAGTTGTTCGGTTCGGTTGTCGAAGGTTGCTTGCACATGGGTCGTGGCATCCGGGATCAACAAAAGATCGCCCAACGCACCAAACGGGCTGTCGGCGATGCCGTCAAAACAGTTAATTTGCACGTTGGTGGGCGTCCAGCCGACGCCGCGTTGTAACCGCTTTTCCATTTGATCAGCCGGAAACGCTTTGCCCCGTGTTTTTCCGGCGAGGTCGTTTGTGGCAGCAAAAATTAAGGGCGTCATGGTGTCGTATCCTGTTCTGATTGTCTGACTGCGTCCCAGTCCTCAATGCGTTTGCGGGTAGAGGTCCAGTCCTCTTCTGCGGTTCGCGTTGCCATGGCTTCGGTCACGGCAAGTGCGGCAGAATAACTGTCCCAGATTGTGCTGATTTCAATCGGTACGGCCAAGACTTCGGCGGCGTATTTTTTCGCCGGCGACATCCATTTGTCGGTCATTAGAACAATCTGGACCCTGCGCGCGGCTGCCATTTTCGAAAGCTGTTTCAAATTTGCTTGATATCTGCGGAAATCAACAAGGAAAAGCACGTCCCCGGGGCGCATTCGCAACAGGTATTCGGGCCAAATTTCTGGGTCGCGCCCAATATGAAACACACCCGCCCTGGCTTGGCGCAGGTGAAAGGACAGATGCTGTGCAACTGTGTCGCTGATCCTGCCACCCAAAGAATAAATGTTGCGTTTTGGGTCGCCGAATAAGGCGCAGATACGGTTGAACTGGCCTTCGGTAATGGCGGCATCCGCCGATTGCATTTGTTCCGCGGTTCGGGATAGAAAACCAGAAAGATATCCACCTTCGATCTGTTTTCCGGTCGCGTGGATTTCTACAGGAGAACGATCGCCTTCCTTCATTTCCGCAATCAGACTGCGCTGCATCTCGGGGTAGCCGGACAACCCAATTTTGGTCACAAATCGAGAAATTGACGGGGGCGAAACCTCAGCCTTTCCAGCAAGCTCTTGGATCGAGGCTAGTCCGGCAAAGGGGTAATCTGACAATAAAACAGCCGCGAGTTTACGCTCCGACGGGGTCATGCTTTCGGATGATTTTTCGATAAGGGTGCGAATTGACATAGGGCAAATGTGATGGAATATAATTTTCAGTCAACACATTTTTATTGACTCTGAAAAAGAAGTTTCTCTAAATTACTGGAATGGATGTTGCTGCCGCCCAATCCCTGTTATCTGAGGCTGACCCTTTTCCTGTTGAAGTGCTCAACAATAAAAGTGGGTCGCCTGTTCTGTTGCTATGCGAACATGCCGGACGTAACATTCCCAGTTCCCTAAACGATCTGAAATTGAACGAGGACGTGCTGACCAGCCATCGGGCATGGGATATCGGTGCAAGAAACTTGGCACTTGGTATTAGTGAGGTACTAGATGCTCCGCTTATCCTTCAGCGGTACAGTCGTTTGGTCATTGATGCGAACAGACCGCCCAATGGTACTGGTTCGATGCCTGAAATCAGCGATGGTGTGACAATTCCAGGCAATCAGGGCCTGACATCAATGGATAAGCAAAGCCGTATAGATGAGATTTTTGCACCTATGGATAGTGCAATTGAGGCTGGGTTGACTGAAACGGTTAAGGCCTGTTTTTCCATTCATTCCTTTACCCCCAGTATGAATGGGCAGGACCGCCGTTGGCATGCTGGATTTCTATCGCGCCATGCAAAAGACACCGCCAGGGCGTTGATGGCATCCGTGTCCCATCAGCAACCCGCACTCGAACTGGCGCTTAATCAACCCTATCAGATTGACGATGAAACCGATTGGTTTGTCCCCCGCCATGCCGAGACCCGCGGTCTGCCACATTGCCTTATCGAAATTCGTAATGACCAGATTGACCATGCCCAAGGCGTAAAGCTTTGGGCGGGATATCTGGCGACTGCGATCGCTGAATTTATGGAGACGCTGACATGAATTTGACCCGTGATGTTCCCCTAAAGCCTGATCAGTCTGCCCTGCTTTTCATCGATGTACAGAATTTTGCGGCGCATCGGGATGGCGCCGAATTTGACGGCCTGTCGCCAGACGGTTTTGCGCAAAAATACGGTTGGTTTTTTGACCAACTCGACACGCGCGTCATTCTCAACATGCAGGCAATTCAGTCGGCCTGTCGCACTGCCGGGGTCGAGGTGATGTACACAACCATCGAAAGCCTGACATTGGATGGTCGGGATCGGTCGCTGGATTACAAAATTACTGGTTTTAATGTTCCCAAAGGGTCCTGGGATGGCAAAGTGGTTGATCAGATTGCACCGCTTGGAGACGAAATTATCCTGCCTAAATCGTCTTCGTCGGTCTTTGTTTCGACCCATATAGATTATGTTTTGCGTAACCTTGGTGTGAAGCAGATTGTTATATCCGGCCTGATTACGGATCAATGTGTCGAAAGCGCGATCCGTGATGCATGTGATCTGGGATATCTTGTCACGCAAGTCACAGATGCCTGTCTGACCTATACTCAGGACCGTCACGATCATTCGCTTAAGACAATTAAGGGCTATTGCCGACAGGTGACCACGGCAGAGCTGATGGCGGAGTTGGCAGATGCTTGAGCTAACAGGCATCACCAAAACATTCGGCGGGGTCAAAGCCCTGCAAGATGTTGCTATGTCGGTTGCACCCGGCGAAGTGCGGGGATTGATCGGGCCAAATGGGGCGGGCAAAAGCACGCTGGTAAATGTGATATCGGGCCTTCTAACGCATTCCGCGGGCATGTTAACGTTGGATGGTGCGCCCTTGGATGGTGTGTCATCGCAGCGGCGCGCCGAGAACGGGATTGCGCGTACCTTCCAAAACCTGCGTGTTTTTTCCAGCCTGACAGTACAGCAAAACATCGATGTTGCTAGCTATACCGGGACGGCCAGCGGCAGAGGCGGCGATGCCCTGCTACACGAAGCCATCCTGCGCTTTGATCTTGCTGACCGTTTGAACGAACCCGCCAGCTCTTTGGCGTATGGCCAGCTGAGACGGTTGGAAATCGTGCGTGCGCTGGCCTTGCGTCCGCGTGTTTTGATGTTGGATGAACCGGCCGCCGGTATGAACGAACAAGAGACCGAGGCATTGGGTGAGGCACTAGGCTGGGTCCGGGACGAAAGTGATTGTTCGATATTGGTGATCGATCATGACTTGAAATTCATCATGGCGCTTAGCGAGCGCATCACAGTTTTGAATATGGGGGAAGTCATCGCAGATGGCACCCCCCAGGAGGTATCGGAAAACAGGCAAGTGATTGACGCTTATCTGGGTGAAGAAGAACATGCCGCATGAGCGGCCATTTAACCAACAGGAGAGAAAGATGAAAAAGACATTAACTGCATTGGCCTGCTTAACGCTGGCCACCCCTGCGATTGCTGCGGATACAATCAAGATCGGTCTTGGCGTGCCCATGACAGGCGACTATGCGCCTTACTCTGAGTGGCAAGGTGCGCGCTGTATGGCCGAAAAAATCAACGCTGGTGGGGGCGTCAACGGTATGGAGATAGAGGTTCTGGTTCAGGATTCAGCGGCTGACACGCAAACCGCGATCAGCCTGGCACAAAAGTTTCTGGACGAAGGTGCCGTGATGTTGGGGACGATCCCGTTTTCCGACACAATGATCCCAGTTGCACAAGTGGCCAAATCCTATGGAGTGTCGATCTTTCAGCCGCAATCAACACAGGTGGAAATGCATGCTGGCATCGTGGACAATTTTTTCACGGGCGTTTCGCCTGACCCGTTCACGGCAACAGCTGCGGCCAATCACGCGCTGAGCGTTGGGGTAAAGAACGTAGTCTTAATGACATCTGATGAAGGTGGATCCTGGTCCGCGCGCACGCCACTTTGGTTCGGTGATGTGGTTGAGGCTGGCGGCGGTAAAGTGGTGGCCAAGATGAATTTTTCCTTTGGCACGTCCGATTGGTCACCGCAAATTGCCGAGATGAAGGCGCTGGGTACGGATGTGGATGCGGTTTATATCTCGTCCATCATGCCGGATATTTCGGTGCTGATCCGCCAGCTGAAAAGCGCAGGTATCGATGCCTATGTGATTGGTTCAGACGGGTTTGATGATCCATCGTTGGATGCCATCGGGTCTGACGATCCGTCCATTTTGGACAAAGTGTTCTTTGCCACACTGGCACCAAGCCATGCTGGAAGTGCTGTGACAAAATTCATGGCTGAATGTAAGGAAATGGGCATCGATGTCCCCGGACTATTCCCTGCAACAGGTGCGGACACCGTCGCCGCTGTTGCTTGGGCTGTTGAAAAATCAGGTAGCAAAGATCCATCCACGATCGCTGATACCATCCGCAACGCCGACAGCATTCCCGTGGTAACAGTGGACAGTATTTCGTTTAAGGAAACGACAACATATGCGCAGCGGACCATTCCTGTGATGGGATATAAAAACGGTGAACGGGTTTTGATTTCGAACGAAATCCCAGCCAACACACCGACCGACTGGAACTAATCAACTCTGGCGGGGCCGCGTTTGGCCCCGCCTGCATCAAAGGGTCTGGAAATGCTGCACATTGAAAATTTAAAAGTATTCCATGGACCGATTGAGGCAGTACGTGGGATTTCATTTTCGGTAAAAGAAGGCCAATGCGTTTCGCTGCTTGGACCTAATGGTGCGGGAAAGACGTCTACGATTTCAGCAATCACAGGTGTTGCGAAATCAACCGGGACCATCACGCTGAAGAACGATGACCTGACAAAACTTCCGGTGGAATCCCGTATTTGCAAAGGCATTGCGTTGTCGCCCGAAGGTAGACGTGTTTTTGCCAATCTGAGTGTTGAGGAAAACCTGCGTTTGGGCGGAGCGCATCAGAAAGAGGGGCTAGCAGATTGTATCGCAGAATGGTTCGATACATTTCCAATCCTTGGCGAACGTCGTGATCAGGCAGCAGGAACGCTTTCCGGGGGTGAACAACAGATGTTGGCAATAGCGCGCGCGCTGATGGCCGAACCGCATATCTTGTTATTGGATGAACCGAGCCTTGGGCTGGCGCCGAAAATAGTTACCCAAATTTTTAAGATGATTGGTGCGCTGAAGGACAAGGGCATGACAATTCTGCTGGTCGAACAGAATGCGACCCAAGCTTTGCGTCTGTCTGACTATGCTTACCTATTGAACAATGGCCGTATCGTTGCCGAGGGAACAGCGGAAACGCTGGGGTCCAACGACACTCTTATGGCGGAACTGACGGGGCTGACTTAATGGAGTATATCGCACAACAGATGATGAATGCCCTGTCATTTGGCGCGGAATATGCGCTTTTAGCATTGGGGCTGGCCATCGTTTTTTCCATCATGGGGTTGGTCAACTTCGCCCATGGAGAGATCATCGCCGTCGGTGGCTATACAATGGTCGCAATGACTTCCCTTGCGCTCAGCAATCCTCTGATCGTGATTGGCGTCGCCGTTATTGCGGCCACATTTGCCTCTGTCACGCTGGAACGTGTAGCGTTTAGACCTGTGCGATATGCGGACCCAACCACGGGGCTGCTGACAGCCTTTGGGGTCTCTATCGTGCTACAAAATCTTTTTTTGTTGTTGGTGTCGCCGCGTCCTATTGCGGTAACATCGCTGTATTTTCTGGAATGGCCGATCGATCTAGGAAGCATTCGCATCTCATCGCTTCAGCTCTTTGAAACGATCACTACGATTGCTGTCATTATCGCCATGACGCTGTTTTTGCGGCGAACCGTTCTGGGGCTGGCGATGCGTGCGGCGGCGCTTGATTTTGAAATGGTTCGCCTGACCGGCATTCGTGCTAACCGGGTGTTTGCAGCGGCGTTCATGATCTCTGGGCTATTGGCTGGGATCGCTTGTGTCTTCATCATGGCGCGACGCGGGTCGGTTGATCCGCACTTAGGCTTTGATCCGGTTCTAAAGGCCTTTGTGGCCTGTGTTGTCGGCGGATTTGGCAGCCTGCCGGGGGCCGTTTTGGGCGGGTTCCTTTTGGGCGCGATTGAGGTGGCAATGCTGGTCATGTTGCCCCAATCGTTGGGGGGCATGACGGACGCTTTCGTCTTTGGTATCGTTGCGATGCTGTTGATCTGGCGACCCGAAGGCATTCTGACCCCACGCAGAGAAAAGGGGGACAAACAGTGACCCTTTCGCGTAGCCAAAAACGAGGGCTTGTCGGAGCAAGCTTGCTTGCCTTGATCCTGATTGGAATTGGTCTGGTGGCCAGTTATTTTGGATCGCGATACCAATTGCGTATTGTTTATGGGGCTTACGTCAATTTGATGGTGGTGCTGGCGTTGCAGGTTTTCATGGGCAATGCGCGAATTACTAACTTAAGCCATTCGGCGTTCATGGGCATCGGTGCCTATGTTGCTGCGATCTGCGTTACCCCCGTTGCGATGAAGGCGATTTCACTGCCAAACGCGCCCTGGGGCCTCAGTACCTTTGCACTGGACCCGATCACCTCAGCCTTGATTGCCCTTTTTCTTACAGGCCTCTTTGCCGTCCTTGTGGGGCTATTCATTGTCAGGCTTTCGGGTACCGGCGCGACAATCGTCTCCCTTGCTTTGCTGGTCATTGTGCATTCAATTTTCCTCTATCGGACTGATATTTTTAAAGGCAATCAGGCGTTCTTTGGCATTCCGCAGGTGTTCACGTTAACCTCTGCCGTAACTCTTGCCGTGCTGATGGTTTTTGTCGTGCGTGGTTTTCGCGAAAGCTGTTGGGGAATTGCACTGCGCGCCTCTGCTGATGACGAAGTGGGGGCCGCATCCATGGGGGTCAATTTTTTCCGGCTGCGGCTGATCGCATGGGTGTTGTCTGGAATTTTATTGGGCGTGGCGGGCATTGCCTATGCCTATTACCTGGGAACGATCAGCGCCCGACCGTTTTATTTTAACCATGTGTTTTTGACGCTCGCCATGTTGATTTTGGGGGGTATGCGCACCGTAACTGGGGCTGTGTTGGGAACATTCCTGATTTCTTTTGGGTTGGAATGGGTTCGCTGGCTGGAAACAGGCCCAGAGGTTCTGGGTATTGACCTGCCCGAAGTTCTGGGCCTTTCTGGTGTCACCTTGGGGGCGGTGATTGTCCTAACGATGGCCTTGCGTCCGGGTGGTATCATGGGTGACCGTGAAATTGAGGAATTGGTTCTGAAAAAGTAAGGGAAACCTATGGCGTGCAATCATACGATCCACAAACATGCCCACCATTTTGGTTGGGACAATTCAATTGATCCGGTTTTGAGCGTCTCTCCGGGGCAAACGATTGAGGTTGAAACTATTGATGCCTCTGGTGGCCAGTTAAACCCCGGATCAACTGTGGATAATTTGATTGGCCTGTCCTTTGATCAGGTCAATCCGGTGACCGGGCCAATATTTGTCGAAGGGGCTGAGCCGGGGGATGCGGTCGCAATCACGTTTTTGGATTTTAAACCATCTGGCTGGGGCTGGACCGCGAATATCCCCGGTTTTGGGCTGTTGGCTGATCAATTCGCTGACCCCGCGCTGCATATCTGGAAATACGATCCTGTGGCGATGAAACCGGCTCTTTATGGTCCGGGAGGACAAGTGCCTTTGAAACCGTTTGTCGGCACAATTGGGTTGGCCCTGGCCGAACCCGGTGCGCATTCCGTTGTGCCGCCCCGCAGGGTGGGCGGAAACCTCGACATTCGCGACAATGCAGTCGGAACGACGCTCTACCTGCCCGTGGAAGTTGCTGGCGGCCTGCTATCGCTGGGCGATACCCATGCTGCCCAAGGGGATGGCGAGATTTGCGGCACAGCTATCGAAAGCCCGATGGATGTGGCGATCAAGGTTGACCTGTTGAAAGGCACGAATTATGCCTTTCCACGCTTTGAAACCCAAGGTCCGGTAACCCACCATTTCGATAGCAAGGGATACTGGGCTACGACAGGAATTGGTGAAGACCTGATGCAAGCCGCGCGCGATGCCGTGTCTGCCATGGTTGATCTGGTCTCAACAGAAACAGGAATGACCGCGCTCGACGCTTACATGCTTTGCTCGGTTTGCGGCGACCTGAGGATCAGCGAAATCGTAGACATGCCAAACTGGACAGTGTCGTTCTATTTCCCAAAAGTATCATTGGCATAGTCTGCGTATGTAAACAGTTGGTCACGTAACGTCGTAGTCATTTGTTGGGTGCACCCAGACAAACCCATTTCAGCATCGGTAGCCTAACCTCCGACAGCCCCTATTCGGACTGGACTTTTGTTTTGCCGTAAGCCTGTGTGTTGGTGTGCCCGAATACCCTCGGGCTTTGCTCAGTGAGCGAAGCCAACGGGAGTAAGGACATGGGAATTGATATAGCTGGATTGAACACAGCGGGCCGAGATGAACTTTTGGAGCACTGGCGGACTTTGATTAGAAGGCCGCCGCCAAAGCATATTAGCCGCGTCTTGCTGATCCAGATATTAGCTTTTGAACTGCAATCAAAGCAACACGGGGGCTTCTCCAAAAGGCTAAGCCAACGCCTCACCCGCGCCGGCCTGCGCGATGTTATGCGTCCCGCCTTTAAGCCCGGTA
>Ga0206126_10001653_pt1 | contig 26179 bp, 38 predicted proteins | sample Helgoland_Spring_5_FD_148621 | JGI IMG/M metagenome (GOLD analysis project Ga0206126, IMG submission 148621) | Pelagic subsurface seawater microbial communities from Kabeltonne, Helgoland, North Sea - Helgoland_Spring_Bloom_20160412_1 | ecosystem: Environmental > Aquatic > Marine > Epipelagic ...
ATGCACCGAGGCGTTGAGTTATTGTCAGGAACTCTCTACATCAAGAACAACGAGATCATGCTCCAACTTGTTAGAGATTGGTCTAACGTAAAGGATGTCAATTGGGATCAACGCATCCTCCAAGAATTAATCGAAAACCAATATAAGAACGAAATTGTAATACGGCCACTCCCCGAAGAGTATGTAAAAATCAACCCAAAAAATAGCAGCTTTGATAAACTTGATTGTGTCATTGGGCACAAGCAAATGAGTCGCCAACAACGAGCAAAGATTGGATATGAGCAACCACGAAACTTTAAAAGACTTCATCAAAGGTAAGACAGTTGTAGTCGTTGGCAACAGCGAACGAATGTTAGAACGAGACTATTCAAAATTCATTGACTCGTTTGATGTTGTCGTTCGGTTGAACCACGGCAGACCATTATTAACCACTGGCACCAAGACAACCATCTGGGCGTCGATTTATAAGGTCGAGAATCCGCGAGCACTGCGAGAACACTACAAGAAATTCAAGTCCCCAATTATCGTAAGATTCGGATCACGTGCAAAAAAACCAATTACTGCAGATCTTGAATCACGAACGTGGTTTGTCAAATCAGATAGACAGTTGCTTGAAATGTTCCGCAACCGTAAAGCAGAATCACGCGGTGAGCCTAGAGCATACCCTTCAATCGGTTCGCGCGTTGTTGACTGGCTTTATGGCGAATTAGGTGTTGAAGCAATTGACTTAGTTGGTTTTGACTTTTTCGACACGGGAACTTGGTATAGACCAGGTGAGGAGAATTGTTATAAATGCCATACGCCGTCAATAGACAAGAAATTTATCGTTAACCATCCAGCAGTCACATTACATGAGTATAGTCAATAACAAACATAAACACACTTTCATTCACATCCCAAAGACAGCAGGACATTCAATGCAAGACTTGCCGTGGGTTGGTCGTACTTGCCACACCTCCGCATTAGAATTTCAGCAGGCGGGAATGTGGAGAGATGACTACTTCTCGTGGACGTTTGTTCGCAACCCATACGACCGCTTCGTTTCGTCGTATGAATGGGCACGACAGACTTGGAATGCTGTCTGGCAGCTTCGGTTCGGCATCACCAAGAATGACCTTGCAACATTTGAAAACTATCTCTCGTGGGTTGAACGTACTGGCGGTCATAAAAACGACAATCGTCAGCAATCAGAATTTATCTGTGATCAAGACGGCAAGATTATTGTCGACTTCGTTGGTCGGTTTGAAAATCTGGCAGAAGATTGGGATTTCGTCTGTCAAACAGTTTTGGGACATTCTTCTCCTCTTCCGCACAAAAATAAGACAAATCGCCGCTCAACTGACAGTTATTACACAGAAGAGCAGAAAAAGCGTGTTTACAAGCTTTACAAGACAGATTTCGACAATTTTGCAGTTTTTTCCAATTTTGGCAGAAATAACTATATACAGAAGAGAAAAAGTATGTTATAATTGATGTATGCTAACAAAGGAAAAAATCCTCGCCAATAAGGCCCGTCGTGTCACCAAACAAAAAGCACTTTAATATTATGAAAGAAACTTACGAACAAGCTAAAGCTCGCCTCTCTAAACGTGGTGTCAAGCGCTCTTCATCCTTTGTAAAGATGTTTGACCCAACTGACGAAACTGCTATCCAAGAAATCGCAGAGCTCCGGAAGTCTGTGAAGATGATCAATAAGACAATCCCACGCAATGTGCGTGTTCGTAAGTTATTTCGTGTCGTGACAGAATATCGTTTGCCTCTAGGTTCTAACAGACAAGAAGCTGCTGGGTATTATGGGCCAAGCATGATGCCTCACTTTAAACGTAAAGACGCAGTTCTGGGCCTTCTTTACATTCAACAATATTACCAATGGCCGAAAAACCAAATGACTATCCGCGAGGAACTTGGATAGACCGCAACCACCCTGCAACATTCGTAACAAACAAAAAGCACTTTAATATTATGAAAATCACAAAAACAAAACCGCTCTCTGGTCAGTTCACCGCAACGTGGGAATATAACGGGCTAGTTTGGTCTGACACCTACAAGTACGACGAAACTGACAATCGCCTGTTAGTCCATGATAGCGAAACTGACGTCTGGAAAGCTGTGGGGCATGAGGATCACGAGGGCGGTGTTGCTCCTTGGATCGACCGCAACCACCCTGCAATATTCGTAACAAATTAAAGCACTGTAATATGTCAAAATTTATCCACTCTCCTGAATTGTCAGAAAAGTCCTTTGCTGAATTTGTGCGCCTATTAGGTGAACGTCGGGCAAAAGGTTGGTCCAACTCCTCGTTTCGCAATGACTCGACTGACAGCCTAACATTCATGGCTCCATGTCCCGAACAGGATGATGAGATGACTGCTGTTGCAGTTCTCCACTTGCCCGACAGTGAGGATTATCGTGAATTTTATTACTACGAACTTGACTGTAATGTTGAGGGAACCTTCAAGACTATTGAAGAGACTGCCAAATTCATCACATCGCGTGGACTCCACAAATTACTGTAATGGCTAAAGGCGACAAGAACTGCGAGTGTAACCGACGGGCATGCAATAATGCTCCCGCCATACACTTCAACCGATCCACAGAGAAATTTTATTGCACTCCATGTGCTCGTAAAATCAACTCTTATCCTGAAAACGAAAATGTCTGTGCATGGCCAACACGTGCAGATTTGAACCAAGACGGTACATTAAAATGAAATTTAATATCCCAGAAATCAAAATGAAGTACCCAACCTACATCGTAGGCGGATGGGTCCGAGACAAAGTTATCGACCCAAGCTCATGCCCTAAGGACATTGATCTTGCAATGGTCGCTCCCGACTTCAAGTCAATGCGTGAAGCAGTCATTGCGGCAGGTGGAGAAATCTATCTTGAAACGCCACAGTACTTGACGATCCGATGCATGATCCCAGAGCTTGGTGCAGTTGATGTTGCACTTACACGTACTGACGGTGAATACACTGACGGACGTCGTCCTGACGAAACTCACATTACAGACTCGATTGAAGACGATCTGTCTCGTCGTGACTTCACATGTAACGCAATTGCAGTCGACGTTTCTAACGGACACATTGTCGATCCATTCGGCGGTGTTGCTGATGCACAAGATAAGATTCTTCGTACTGTTCGTAATGCCCGTTCACGGTTTGAAGAAGACTACCTTCGCCTGTTCCGTGCACTTCGGTTTGCAATCACAAAGGAATTCTCACTTGACTGTGAAATCGTTGCAGCAATGCACGACCGCGAAATTTGCAGCGGTATCAAGAATATCTCGAAGGAACGTATTCGTGAAGAAATGCTTAAGTGCTTCAACCACAACACGTTCACGACTGTTGGATACTTAAACGAATACTCAAATCTCCTCTATTGGATGTGCCAAAAGGGTGTATCCTTGAAGCCTACACTCGAAAAACTAAAGGTATAAAATGGAACAAGAAAAACGCAAACAAGTCTATACTGTTGATGCTATTGGAGAGATAACAAGACCATACGACATCGTCGTAATGACGGAGCCTGGAAATAGTCGAACCGCAGGAATCCAGATTGGGTTGATTGCGAATGGCACTAAGACTGGAGCACAGATCTTCTCATTGACGGAGATTGCCAATCGTCAGCGGATGGTTGAAGAATGTCGTAAGAACGGACAGGGCGATAATTGGTATGAGAGGTATCTTGAGACAGCATTTACGAAACCATCTTGTCGCCCGTCCCATGCATACATCAAGCATGAGTTCAAGCGTCCTGATATGGTCGACCAAGATTTGTTCAATCAAGTTGTGAAGGCTATCACAAATTACCTATACACTCAAGGAGAAAAATAACATGAAGTTTGGATTTATTGATACTGAAACTACAGGAGCAGGTTCTGAAAAGAAATGTTCCATTTGGCAAATCACTCTAATTATCACTGATGAGTTGCTTAATGAGATTGACCGAATCAATCTGAAGTTCCGTCCGCGTGAAGGTTGTGTCCTTGAAGAAGGCGCTTTGGAGAAGACAGGCATGTCCATTGAAAAGTTCCGTGCGTTGCCAATGACTTATGATGGTGCCTATACCGCACTTATCTCTTTCTTGGAGAAGCACATCGACCGATTCAACAAGACTGATAAGCTGCAATTTGTTGCTTACAATGCTCAGTTTGACGCTCGTTTTATGCGTCAGTTTTTCATCGACAACAACGACAATTACTACGGCTCGTGGTTCTTCCACCCGCCAATCTGTTTGATGATGCAGGCTGCTTGGATGACTCGAAAGGTTCGTGATAAGTGGGCAAGTAACTTCCGTTTGGAGTCGTTGTGTAAAGCAGCTGGCATTGAGTTCGACGAAGAGAAAGCACACGATGCTCTCTACGACGTTGAAAAGACGATCGAGCTGTATAAGTACTTCGACGAATAATTACAGAAAATTAACCGATACAGGCCGCAATGCCACCTAGAAAAACCACATCATTCCGTTGTGGTTTTTCTTTGCTTTATAAATAGTTATATGCTCAACTATATCAAAAGACTACTCAATCCTCCTGTAGCACGGTGGACAACTAACACTGAAAAAGAATTTCCTCATCTGGAAGCCGACAAGTACTTTCTTGTCAAATCCGAAGCAGAGGGAACTTTGATGTTTACGCCGTCACAAGTTAAAGCTGCTAAAAAGACCGCAGATAAAAACTTGGAAGATCAGTAAAACTTAAGTCAATCACGAGCCTCTACATCACATTGCAGTAGAGGCTCGTTTAGTATAAATTATGATCGCGATAGAAATTATATTAGTAGTAGGAACAATTGCCACCAACTTTATTGCTTTGGGAATTGCATGGTTTAAGCTAAAGACCGCAGTGCATACAATGTCCAAAGAGGTAAAAGAGCATACTGATGTGGCTGTGCAAAAGCTGAATGGAATGCTTACGTATTTCATTCATTCTGCAGATCGACCTATGTGGATTAAGGCAGTCAAATTGGAGAACGGCAAACCTGTGTTTAGAATGCTCGAAGTAAATAACGAGTATGCTAATCTGTTTGGTATTAGGCGTAATGATTATATTGGCAAGACGGACCTTGAAGCAGGTTGGGACCGTGAGACATCTGATATGTTTTATAAAAACGATCTTGCTGTTTGGGCGTCAGGAAATCCTCATACTTTCACTGAAGTTATAGGAGGCAAGACAATGCGTTTTCGTAAGCTCTTGTTGCAGACACCAGACGGCACTAAGAAGGGCGTCATGGGATATGCTGTCGACTATAATGATCTGGACGGATGCTGCAAAAAGTGCGTTGACAAACAAATCCATGATGACGGCCTCAACGATATTTTATTTGAGCCGAAGAAACTATTTTAAGAATATTCCAGTATAAATAACAGTATGAGCAACATTAATTTAGGACAAGACTTAGGCCTTGGCGAATTGCCAACTGATGAAGAAGCAGCGCTAATCCGCCACAACATTAAAATTGACGTCGACTTGGGACAAGACCCAACTGAAGGGGCAGGTGTTGCTGCCCCAATCAATACTGTCGGCTTTTATGATGATGGGTCAAACCCACGTGCTCTACAACACTTTAAGAAGACTGGTGATGGCGATCTTGAATGGTCAAAGTTGATCTTTAAGACAGAGATTGATACCCTGTTGAGTACTACGTCATCCGTTATTGAATTAGGAGTACCTGATCCTTCAAGCGGAGTGGGTGTTGTTGCTGATATCGGAACTTATGGATATGAGGAAGGCGACAAGGCGACCTCCACTTGGTGGTTTAAGTTTGGCACAAATGATACTGACTGGAAGCGCATTGCGTTGTTTTCTGATCTTGCGCAGTTCATTGAAGATTTTAGAACTGAAGGCAACGCTCCTGCTCCTGTTAGTGGAGCTGTAACAATTGATGCTGAAGCTTACACTGTTCAAAATCTAACACTAACTGAAGATACTAGTATCAGTTTCGCTGGCTTCACTACAGGAACAACTTCAGTAATAGTGAACATTATATTAGGCGGATTTGAGTTGAGTTTTGCTGATGCTAATGTTGTCCAGTGGAGCGATGACGAATTCGTTTTAAATTCTAATCGAGCTGTTGTAAGAATCTTTGTTGAAAACTACGGCACAGACATAAACATTACCTTTATCGGTGAGCAACTTTTATAAAGGTAATGGCTGAAGCAAACAGATTTGCGTTATTGGGTGGTACTACTTTTATGCGGAAGACGCTCGAATACGATTTTGCGGAATTGAACCAATGGATTGTTGACAGTAATATGGGACGCCCAACGCCATGGATGACTGAGTACGAACAATTATTTGAACCGCTACAAACTCCATTGCTGTATATAAAGTTTGCCGCAAACGACGGACCTAAGGTAAATCTCTGGGAATTAACGGTAACCTATACTGATGGAACTACCACATATAATGCAATGAATGGAAGCACAGTGTCGGGGGAGGAGGCTATCACCAACACACCGTTAGAAGACAAAGCAATATCAAAGATTAATTTGCGTATTAGCAACGTTGAGGAAGGTCAAAACGAATTTTACAGGTTCGGAGTATTCACACCAATTAACGACTCAAATCTTCACCTGATCGAGTAATTTCTATTGACAGAAATCCCATAGTGTGATATAATTACATTATGAGAAATAGAATACATAACTCCAGTAACCCTTACCAGGTATACGACAAATATCCACGTGCATTGTGCGTGTGCTCTGCGGGATTGTTACGCTCCCCAACAACTGCGGTAGTATTAGCAGGTGACGACTACAAGTATAACACTCGTGCAGTTGGCGCAGACAGTGGTCATGCGTTGGTTCCATTAGACCCAGTGCATTTGGTTTGGGCCGACGTGATTGTCTTCGCCGAACGATGCCACTTTGATTTGGCCAAGGCTGAAGAAAGGATTCAATCAAAGAATCCTGAGTTGAAGTGGGAAGATAGTATAATGTCAAATAAGCCAGTGTATATCTTGAATATCCCTGACCAATACGAATATCGACACCCAACTTTGGTCGCTGAAATTAAGGACCGTTTTAAGCAAGCATTGAAACAAGCTGACGGCGCGACCAGTGGAGTTTTTGAAGTTCCACGGTCGCCGTCGATGTACTCTTAAGATGACCGTCAAAATCCCCCGCCACAATGATTAATTTCATTGTGGCGTTTTAGCATCCAATTATATTGCTAATATCCGCTTATTTGTATTGACAGGTTAAGATAAACTGTTTAAAATAGTTCTGTAGGAACTTCATAAGGAAGCACGCTTCCATCTTTGAGAGGTTTCCTCGAAAAAGATTAAACTAAGACCAATAACAATGCATCCTGACCTCACTAAATTCAACAAAATCAGAAAATCGCTTCTATTACGACAAAGGTCAAATAGACTTAAAAATATCCGCAATATGTGGTTGACAATTTCCAAATAGTGGTTCAAAATTGCTAAATACAAATATGAAAAGAATAGTTATAGATTTCGACGATACCATCTCGTTTACAAAGAATCGGGACTGGTATAATGCTGAACCCAATCGTCCTCTGATTGACAAAATGCGTCAGCTTCATTTAGACGGTTGGCAGATTGACATTTTCACTGCTCGCGGCAGCATTTCGTGCAAGACACGCGCTGAAGCTGACAAGAAATATCGAGGTGAAATTGAGGAATGGCTCTTGACTCACAAAGTGTCTTACAATTCACTCTCATTCGACAAACCGCTTGCAACCTACTACGTTGATGATAAAGCTATGCTCCCATCTGAATTTGTTGCTGCAGATTTGCATGATTTACAAGGTGGGCTTTCAGGTGCTGAAATTTATACTGATGGCACTCATGTTTTCAAGGATGATCCAAACGTCTTTGCGGTTCAAGAATGGTTTGAGAAAGCTGAAGCTATCGGATTGAAGGTTCCTAAAGTTGAGACTGTTATCGGCAATACAATGACTCTCAACTACATTGATCACATTCCCAACTATATTGAAGAGCATCCACAACGCGCTCTTGGGTTGATCATTGAGAAGCTTGATCTGATGGGTCACACTGATAGCTACACAAGTCATTTTATGAGTAATTACACTATCAACATTCAAAGTCACTTAAGTAACGCAGCAGGGATTTTTCCAGCTGGTCTATACACTGCTCTAATGAGAATTGCACATCAGCTTGAAGTTGGCACTTTCTATCACGGCGACTTCGGTGTGGGCAACATGCTTTTTACCGAAGACAATGAATTGTTTCTCATTGATCCAATTCCCCACAAGTTCAGTTGCACAGAAATTGATGCTGCAAAGTTCCTTGCGTCATTGTTGCTTTTCCGTCGCATGACTGTAACGTCTGACACGTTTATCTTCTACAAGAAAATGCTTAAAGCTTATTTGGGTCTAACTGGTAGCGATGCACTTGAGGTGTTGATCGCCTGTGAAGTTCTTCGTGTTCACAAATACTCAAACGATAAAGATAAAGTAGAGGAGGTTTTCAAAAGTGTTTTTAAATAAGAAAGATATCGCCAAGAAAGTTGGCAAACCGATTGACGAGGTTGTGGTGGGATTCACGGCATCTTCCTTCGATTTATTTCACTCAGGTCATCTTGTTATGTTGCAAGAAGCAAAGGACTTATGTGATTACTTGATCGTTGGTCTACTTGTTGATCCAACAACAGATCGTGCTACAAGCAAGAACAAACCAGTCCAATCTGTATTTGAGCGGTATATCCAATGTGCTTCATGCCGCTTTGTTGACGAAGTAATTCCCTTTGGGAGTGAGAAAGATTTGGTTGATATGATCCTCACGATCAATCCTGACATTCGCATTGTAGGTGAAGAATATAAAGACACCGACCACACAGGAAAAGGTCTTTGCCCAATTCACTACAACAAGCGACGTCATTCATTCTCTTCAACCGAACTTCGCGATCGCGTCGTCAAAGCATCACAATAACTTATATAACTAATACTATGGCATTCTTATTAGCAGCCTTAGGACTAACAACTAGTCAGCTTGTAAAACTGTTGGCTATTGGTGCAATCGCATTCGTATGCGTTGTCTTTTCTCTCTAAACAATACAATGAAAACAAAAATTCTAATCACTGGAGGCTACGGCTTCATCGGCACAAATCTTATCAACCAACTTGACAGCGACCTGTATGAAATTGCAGTCCTCGACAACTCAAGCCATGGACAGTTCCATGAGGGCATCCATAACAAATGTTCACGCATCTTTGATGTGGATATTCGCGACCGAGATCATGTCTTCGATGCGGTCAACCACTTCCGACCAGATATCACTTTTCACTTTGCAGGTCTTGTCTCAATTTATGATTGCCACAAGAATCCACATGAGGCAGTAGATACGAATATCACAGGATCAATCAATGTCTTCGATGCTTTGCTGCAATATGAATGCCCGCGTGTCATCTTCTCTGAAACCTCAGCGGTCTATGAAGATTCTGAATTGCTACACAGCGGTTACCACGAAGGTCAGTCTGACCCACGAACGATGTATTCTTCAACTAAGGCAGCAGTTGCAACTCTTGCTGAATCGTATCGAAAAACACGCGGTCTTGAATATACCGCACTTCGTTACTTCAATGTTGCTGGTCCTATTCAAGATTACAAACGGACAGTACCGCCTCTCTTTGCAGGTGTCGCACTTCGATTACTTGGTGGCAACAATCCTATCATCTTTGGTGATGTTACTCGCCGCCGTGATTTCATTCACGTTGACGACGTAAACGCATTCCACATGCTTTGCATCTTCAACCCAGAACAGACAACAGGACAGACATTCAATCTTGGGACAGGTACTTCAAATTCACTGAATGAGATTTGTGAGATTGTTCACACCTACTTGATTGCTGAAGATCTTATTCCATGTCAGGCATTGATCTATGACAAGATGCCCGAGATCAATGGTGAAGCTCATACCATCTATGCCGACATTCGTAAGGCACAATCATTAGGATGGGAACCTAAGCACCATATTGGGTCACAGATTGCTGATACGATCAATTACCTACTTGAAGAAGTTAAGAGTGGGAGTGTCGATCCTAAGACATTCATGACCGACCTTAACACCGACGCAGTAAAAATCTAATGCTTGTAAGTGATAATAGACCTGCTATCCTAGTATATATCAACACGAATATTACTGGAGAATCAAAGCACAACCTACGACAGTCACTTATGTTCTTGAATGAATATAAGGATAAGTATCGCTTGATTGTGTTCTCTATGAACAAGACAGAGCGCTTTCTGCAGTCGCTGATTGAAGACGCCAACTTGAAGTTTGATGAAGTCATCTGTAAAGGATATGAATATTGGGATGACTTTGTGACAAACTACAAGTTCGACACTTGGGCGCAGTTCATGGATGAACGTTATTATCTCGACGAGTTGGAAAATGTTGAGCATGTTGTTTGCGTTAAAGGCCTGTTATCAAAGCAAGGTAGGATTCAACGTGACCTTCCACACTTCAATGACAAAGTTGTGGAAGGTCACGCGAACATTAAGTTCGTGTCTAACTCGCGTCAGATCGCTGGGTTCTTATCAATTCTAAAGTTGTGCAAGATTCGTAACTTGCCGCTGCACGAAATGATATACGACACTCAAGAAGCAAGCGCTGCACAGATTGAGGATGCTGAAATCCGTCCTGATAAAATCTATTCTTACTTTTTGTATGACGTCAAGGATTATGGATACCGTCGTCTTGACTCTTTCAACTATGCCCACACGTATTATCCTGACGCAGGTTTATGGAAGAAGGATATTGATATTACGATGGCGTATGTTGCTGTTACTAAAGATCGTTCAAAGATCAATGAAAGAGTTCATGAGATGTTTAGCAATCTTGAACAGATCTTTCCAAACAGCAGGTTGTCGCGTGAACACGGAAAGCTTCAAATGTCTCGCCCTGGCTATATGCAACTGATCTGCCGATCAAAGTATACACTGATCATCCCTGCGTATAATCCCAGAGAGATGTCTATCTTCCGCTTCATCGAATCTATCAACCGTGACTGTCTACCTCTAATCACTGAGGACGTGTTCACCGATGATTTCATCAGAACATACGATTTAGATATTGACAAAGTGAATCGTATTAGTGTAAAATATGACTGCTCAAACTTTCGAGCATTTACTGAAGAAGAACGTATCGACCTGATCTGTTACTTTAAACACAAAGTGTGCCGCGTCACTAAACTATTAGAAATACCTTTATGAATATCGCAATTGCTAAAATGGGAAAGTCTGTACTTTTTAACAAGAAAAAGTGGGGACCAATCGGTGGGGATGGAGAAGCACCAATTTATTTTGAAAATTTGATTCGTAAGAATCCGCAGCACACATTCTTCTTAATCGGTCGCTCTGATTTCCAACGTCTTAATCCTGACGACCAAGACCGTATTAATGAGCACGGCAACCTCGTCGATTGCTTTGCTGACTTCAGCATTAAGACGTCAACAGCTGTTGAGTTCATTGACAAACAGTGCGCCAATATCAAGTTTGATTGTGGTATTATGATGGCAGGACCACTTGGAACAAACACTGTCCAGGGCAAGAGTCGTTTGATGAAAGATCCAACCAAACTTGCATCTCCTATCATGATGCTTGCAAATTATGCAGGTCCGACGTTGTCAGTTATTAATGACCACAAGTTTCCATACCTCATGGTAGTTAACGACCCGCGATTCTTTCCTACGCAATGCCGTGATCTTATGCACTTGCCCGCTAAGGTTCTATCACAGTTCAATGAGTCAATCATCCAAAAGACACGAACAGCGTATGACAATGCAACAATCCTCGAATATCCACTTGAAGGTGAATATGGCGCAGTTGAAACGATCCGATTAATTGATCTGCCAAAACCTGTAACAGGTCTTGGTGCGTTCATGGTTGAAGAAAAGAAGCGTGTCGCTGAAAAGGATATCAAGTTTCTTGTTGTTCTCAACGAAGGTTTGCCATCTCGTTATAAGGTACTCAAATCAGCGATCCTTGATCATGTTGACGACGTCGACATTTATGGCAAGTGGAATCCTGAGACGATTGGTGATGATCCACGATTCAAGGGATCAATCAAATACGAGGAGCTGCAATCAATCTTGCCACGAGTGAAGTATTCGTACTGCATTCCTATCAAAGACGGTTGGGTTACTTCTAAATTCTGGGAGATGATTGAGCACGGCATTATTCCTTTTCTACACAAAACATATGACGAACAAGACAACTTGAAGGTGCCATCGTTTTTGCGTATTCGTGACAGTAAAGATCTTGCTCAAAAGATTGAGGTATTAGAGAGCGATCCTAATAAATACAATCAACTGCTCTCACATTTGAAAGCAATGATTCAACCTGAATTCGTCACAGGCGATTACCTCAATAAGGTAACAATGTCTGCACTTGATGAGATTCTCTCATAAATAAACATATGCCTGATCTACAACCTTTTAACTCTGGAGAAACCGCAACTTCAATCCGCACCAAAATTAATGCAGCTATTGCGCGTATTAATACTTTAGATGACGCAAACGAAATCATCGCGAAGCTTGATGCTGAATTGGGATCAACTGCGTGGAAGAATTCAATCATCACACTAAATACTATTGCTGAACTCAAGGCGTTTGACGTTGGAACAGTTGTAGACAAGACAGTTGCAGTTGTTTATGGATCAAGTGCTGCTGGCGATGGTGAAGGCGGAACATTCTATTGGGATCAATCGTCTGCACAGTCTGCAGACGGTGTCACAACAATCGCGCCCAACTCTGGGGATAGCGGTCGTTGGATCAAAGTTCAAGTTGCATTGAGCGGAGTAGACATTCAGGCAACAATTGTTGAAGAAGATAGTTACGATGGGTCTCTAGCTGATATTGGTGCAATTAAGGATTGGGTTGAATCGAACTCAACGACTTCAGACCTTGAGTATGTTGGAATTGCAGAATACGACGGCAGTCCGACAATTGTTAATACTACTGGCTCAATGACTAAGATTAGCGACCTTGAGTTTGAAAGTAAAGCAGCTGCACTAGATACTGAGATTACATACGACGTAAGTAAGTTTATCACTGCGTCTGCTAGCGCAGTGCAGAACATCCGATTCGTTCACATTACTTGCAGTCTTACAAGTGAAGGCACAGCGCCATCTGGGAATGTGCAACGTATCACCGTTACTTACCCAGATGGTACGGTCGTCGACCTTGCTAATACGGCGCCAAGATATAATACCTACATCGGAACGACAATTACAAGCACGTATGTTATTCCTGTAAATTCTGATACTACAGAATTTACTATTAATGCGGCTACGTCATTCTTTGTCAACGAAGGCGTGGCGTTTAAAATTGTTGGTGCAACCGTTGTCCGTAATGCATCTGGTTTTTTAGGTGATCAAGTTTACGGCGGCTCAGGAATGCTTTATAGCGGCACTGAAGTTTATAATGCCACTCCTACTGGCAACACGTGGATTCCGTTGAACATCAAACCTCTAACATCCAAAGGTGGTCGAACACTGTGTTACTTTAAGGTAGCAGGTGCAGGTGGATTTTCATTTAAAACTGGCGGTGAGTCAGAGAATGTTGCGTCTACTATTGCAGAATCTGCGTTTGGCGGTGGTACGTCAGCCGCGCAAAATCAAGGCACGAATATTTCCTATGTCGCGGTTATCAGCGATTCTGACACGGTTGTTGAGTTTGCGTCTCTAACAGAAGTTCCTGTAGTTATTACTCTTGAGGCATATCAGCCGCTTGACGATTCTCCAGTTGTTACTCGTCACTATCTTGGTGATATTGAATTTATCGACGCGGTTACGATCGTTAATAAATCTGATGATATTAGAACTGACACTGGATGGAGAACGGTCCAGCCGAATATGGCATGGGCAGGGGCATCAACTTTGATTATAGAATATATGATCCAAGATAATGACATAAACGCGGATTACACATCGGTCTCCTTTAGAGCAAATGCTACTTCAGTCGAAATAAAAAGTGGTAACGGAACTGGAGCTTATGGTCCAAAAACTTCACAGATGCTGATCCCAGTTAGTACTGGCGGATCATGGCAGTGGAATTACACAGGCGGCGACAGTTATCTTGCGGACCTGAGAGTTGTTGGTTATGTTAAGTCAAATCCAATACGCGAATCATACCCTTACTTCAATGTAATGATTGATCAGCGACCAGGTTTGACAACTCCTGCAGAGTTTACTGATGCGTCACAAGATACTCTTACAGAATATAAATTACCTTCATACGGAAGCATTACTACAGGATTTCAGAATCATTACCACCAATCTGAAAATTCGCTCCTATATGAAATGTCGGTAAACGCTTTAAGTGACACAGACATTGTTCAAAAGTTATTTGCAGTAGACGACGTGTTTAGCATCTATGTTGACGGTGTGCTTAAAGCGACGGCTGACAGTGTAAATTCTACCAGCGCTCCAATGTTGGTTACGTATACTTTAACAGCGGGACTTCATACAATTAGCATTGTTAAGAATGATGTTGGTGGTGTCCAAGAGGCCCTTGACCTAGTCGGCGATATTATTTCTGACACCGTTCAGTTCGTTGGCTTCTCTGGAGTAACAGGTATCCTTGACGATATTAAAGGCACAGTTGATCACGAAACAGTACCAACCTCACTTGCGGTTCAAGAATATGTTGCCAATGTTAGCGGTGTCAACCAAACATGGAAATTATCTCCATCAAATGGAGATATTCAACAGTCACCAAATTGGGGCGGTTTTCACACAAACACTTCTGATGCGCCGATACAACTATCAATTCGTGCGTGGAGAGATGCCCAAGATAATGTTGAAGTAAATATAGAGGTAGACGGATATGAATGGGCGGTACTATCCGCCACTAACTCGGGCGGTGGTGTTTCGGGTGTTGCAACTGTTACTATTCCACCTAAAGCAGAATATCGTTTCAAGTCTACTGGAGAGACTCTCGGATCTTTCTCTGTTAGCGAATTAAGCTAAGCACTAACGATATAAATAATTAACATGGCAGACATTGAAGACATTCAAAACGGCGAAGTAGGTTCATCAGTAAAAGATAAACTTAATGATACTATCGCTGAAGCAAATAAATTAAGAGACTTAAGTGCAAAAACATTGGTCGGTAATAAGTCCTCTGACGCAGCGGATGCAACCAACGATATTGAACTTAAGGAAGTGGTGGAACTTGCAACCGCAACTCACGAGAATGTTCCGACAACTAAAGCAGTCCATGATTTGTTTGGTTCAATCGAGATTCCTGATGTAGGAACAGATTTAACTCTCGTTGATGACGATAACTTTGTCAATTCGCGAAGTGATACTGCATCGTCATCACAAGCAATCAAAGCATACGTCGATGCTCAAGAGCACGTCATTGATATTTTTACTCATCCTGATATCAGCGCTAACAAATATTCATCAAAACACATTCCGTTCACGTTTTGGAAGAGCACAGGAACTCAACAATTTACGTCAGTAAACTCTGGCACCATTACTTATCCTGCTGGGATTTATCGAATTAGTATGACTGGTCGTTTCTGGGAGAACGATAATGATGTCGGCGATTATTATAGAATCCGTCCTAATATTAACGGTAAGATATGCTCTGAGTTTAACACCAACGGCCTTTACGGCGACGACCGACGATTCGTATTTGATACCACAATAGTTGAGTCTGCGCCATGGACATGCTCACTATATTCAAAACTTAATTTGGATAGATCAAACATTACCTTGCAAGCAAGAGATCTTAAAATCATCGTAGAGAAAATCTCATCTTCAATCTAATTCATTATGGCTATTACACAAATTGCAAATTTAGAGTCAGCGAGCACAGTTCGCACTAAGCTTAACGAAATGATTGAGCAGTTGAACACTGTTCCTGCGCTGAACCCAGAAGCCGTAACACCAATTGCAAGTGGCGGTACGGGTGGAGCAACTATCGCTGAGGCACAGACCGCGCTTGAAATTCAACCGCGCTCAGCTGAACTTGATGAGATTGCAGCACTAACTGGAGCAACGGTTGACCAACTGATAGTACATGACGGCACGCAATGGATAGCTCGCGATCGTAATGCTGTAACGGGAACAGGTTGGGGTAATTATGCAGATGATGAATTTGATGCATCAAATTCAGTGCCAGTAACATTAACTTCATTAAATGCACTCACACAAATCACGAATGATGGACTTGCCTCAGCCACAGTTTTAACACACCTACCGCAGAATTTAGATAATAGCCCGCCTACAGTTAACCTGCTGGTTGGTGATGCTATTCAAGCAGTTGAAGGCGACGCGTTTGATCTTCGTATATCGTTTGACGCATTACCTGCAGCAATAGACTCATGGTTTGACATTGTTTTAGATATTGGCGACCCTGGTAACACTTCAATAGTGATCGCGTCTCAAACGATTGTCCTACCTAAAGGTATTACGACGACTCGTGTGGTTGCAACGTTTCCAATATTCGCTGGAGCTACGTTTGAAGCAAATGGGTGCAGAGTCTATATTGATACAAGTCTATCGGGTGATACTGTTGATGTATCAAACGTTGCGTTCTTTATTAAGCAAGATTTTAGAGCTTAACCTGCAAAGACGTTTCCTGATCCTGCGGCAATAGTTGATCCACAAGATACAGTATCACCTATTCGAGCACAGCCGCGCCCATTAACAAAAACTGAGCCTGACGCTGCTGAGGTGACTCCACTATGAGGAGTGCAATTACTGCACCCGTGAACAACCCAACCATCACCTAAGCGGTGGGTGCCGATACCGTTTGTAAAGACATTGCCTGAAGCAGCAACATTTGGTCTGGACGGAAAGCATCCGTGTCCAGTGCAGAGATCACCTAATCTTGTTACAGGTTGTCCCATTATGCGGAAATATTTTGAAGGAAGTCATCCAAACTGTTGGTATAGTTTGGAGATACCACTTGTGTGAATGTTACAATAACGTCTCCGTGAAATGATGAGTTATAAGCGACCGTGATGCTTACACTCTGCGAAGACTGGTCGGGTACCCACTTAAACACTTGTCGGTTCTTCCCAATAACATCTGCAAACGATTTTGATACAATCGGAGTCTCCCAGAGATTGCTTTTACCTTTAGTAAAGTGATGAACCTCACTATCAAATAGAGCAAGTTCGTGCGCGCCATTGAATGCTACTGATATATCATCACCAGAGAGCTCAGCAGTAACAGTGATCCCAAGTACAGGGTTGTCTGCGCCATCAGTCCGTGCAATAGTGATCAACGGTGGACTATCCAACGTCAAGACCTCATCTGGTAATGCTGGGGAGCCAAGGTACAACTCATGTTCAATTGTTCTTACCGCAGAAAACTGTTGATTGTTTTCAACTGAAGGAAGTGTGGTGTTGGATATCGTTGCCATTATAAATACATATTTATAACTCAACCAAGGAATATTATGTTTGGCCTTATTACAATGATCATTACCACCCTAGGCGCTGCAGGTATGGCATCTGCAGCAAAGATGCTCGCAGGCATCATCGACCGCATCGGCGCAGCAAAAGAAAAGGCACAAGATCGAGAGCTCGTTCGTGACCTTGAAAGAACACAGCTTGATCTTGAAGTTCAGAAGATGATCTTTGGTGGAAATGGCGAGAATGCTAAGTTCTCGCGCGGGACACGTCGATTCATGGCACTGATTACAGGCTTCACATTCTCGGTAGTCACCATCCTTTGCACAATTTGGCCATCAGTTCCTTTAGTTACATTTGCTAACTTTGCGGCACAAGGTTCAAGTTGGTCACTCCTATGGGGACTAATCACAATCCCAACCGCGTTAGCAGGAACTACAGTTGTGATAACTACTGGACACGTTGTTCTTCTCTCTATTGCAATCATGGGAGCAGTATTCGGGTGGTACTTTACGCCAAGCGGCCGTTATTAATGAAAAAGTTTTTCACAGTATTATTCTTGGTATTTGCATGTTTCAGCTTCGTTGGCTGTCAATCAATGCAAGGTCTCCCTAACGGCGACAAAAACGACGTCCATACTCGTATGCAAGAAATGCATATGTCCATCGACGAAAGTTCCCAAATGCTCTATATTGACGAACCAGCTGGAGTTAGCAGAAATCCGAATTCGTCAGTATTTGCTCGACCAGCACTTTGGCAGCGAAAGAGCGCATTTGTCGAAACTGCGCAAAGTGACTAAAACACGAATACGTCAACTCCTATCCGAAGGAGTCTGCACAGTTAGGCACATCAAAGCAAATGGAAGCATGGAACTGTTGCATTGCACCACAGATTCTTCTCTTGTCTCCGTTAAAGGTGATAAAATGGCTCCTAAATCTCCTTTTTCTGACCGAATTCGCGTATATAATACCGAGACGGGTAGACATTCGGCATTTTTAGCAAAAAATGTGCTTAAAATAAGAAAAAAAGAGAAATAGCCAGAAATAACTATATACAGATCGGATTTAGTATGTTATAATTGTATTATGACAATGACTAATCCAAATCAACTGAGAAATGCCAAGGAGCTTAATGCTGCTCGGATGATCGTATATCAGTCGACATTATGCCATCCTGATTGGGATGCATTTAGTCACGCGTCATATCTTGAATCGGAGCACATGTTTGATCTTGACAAGGAATACTTGTTCTGCGTATGGCCTGTCGGTCCCAAACTTTATCCTCTGCGTCAGTACGTCGAAAATTGGGTCAAGTTCCCAAATCGCCTTGCTGACGCAATTCGTAAACAGAAATAACTATGAGTCTAGACCAAGCAATTAAAAGCGGACAAGATCACCGCAAAGAATACCGAGGCGGTAAAAACGTCTGTAAGTCATGCCGCAACCACGGCGGATGTCCTGTCTGTGAAGGCAATCGTGCATATAGCACAATCAAAGGCCAACAGGCTGCTGATGCTGAACTTGATCAATCTGATCAACCGTATTACATTGACGATTCTGCAGAAGAGATCCGCGAAGAAATTTGCCCTGATCCTACTGATCCGTGGAATATGAAAGAAGCTGACTTTAACTCAAACTGCTAACCAAAATATTATTATGTGCAAAGTGAAACAAATCTCTCGCAAGAAACTCAATTCAACTCAAGACGAGTTCATTACTCGTGACCGTTCGATTACCGTCGACGAAGACAACAAGACTGGAGATATCACCATTGAGGTGACTCTATTCGGAACTGTTGCTGAACGTTGCTTCGACCGTCTCGCTGAAGATGACCGCCGCAAGTGGGTTGAAGGATTCTTTAACGGAGCCAATGCTCCTCGCATCCGCGAATTTACTCTCATCAAAAAAGGACACTAATCATGGCTAAACAATTCGATCGTCGAGGCAACGTTGTTGCTCACGACACTAAATATACTGGTGAAGAGTCAGTCTGGACAGGCGAGCTGACTCAAGAAGATTTCATGAGTCGTCGTTCAGTGATGCTCGGTTTTTACAATTACTACCTCGACAAGAAGGCTCTCCTGCCCGATGCTGATGAGTGGATCAAGCGCTGCATGTCTGCAGTAAAACTCCCTCAAAGCATCATGCAGAATGAGTTGTCGTTCACCGTATTGAAGCTTATGCGGGCAAATAACCGAGGAATGGCTTTGGTCACTGAAGATACCAACGACTTCGAGATGATTGAAACTGCAGTCGCTCGTGCTCAAGTTATTGCAAAGAAGGCTGCTGAAGATGCAAAGCAGAAAGCAAAGGAAAAGGATGCTGCTGTTGCGGTAACACCTTTGACGTCAGCAGCTGATGCTCAGGTCAATGAAGTCCTTTGTGACTTGGAGGAAATGTATGACAAGTGGGTTGTTGAAAAGACCAACAAACCTGTCGGCGTCAACCTCGGCGATATCTGCAAGAACCTCAAGATCAAGAAGACTGGTCAGTTTGTCGATTGGCTTGACAAGAACATTGATGAGCTCACTCGTGCTCTCAACAAAGAAGATGAATTTGCTATTGAGGGCTACTCGTTTCTCAACAAGCCGTCACTTCGCAAATGGATCAAGGCACTCGAGGATATGAAAGCGTCCTTGAAGATCACTCGAAAGGCTAAGAAAGGCGGCAAGCCTCGTGCAAAGAAGGTGAAGACGCCAGGCGAACAAACCAAACACCTCAAGTCCGCTGAAAAGGATGAAGACACTGGAGTTGAAGCATTGCCTGTCTCGTCTATCATCGGCGCTCAAACGGTTGTCCTATATAACACCAAATACCGTGACGTCAACGTGCTGAAGTGTAAGTCAGGTGAAGGATTCACTGTGAAGGGTCAGGCCGTCCAAGGTGTGGCGGAGAAAGCATCGTATGGAGTGAAGCTCCGTAAGCCAGAAGAAGATCTGCAGCCACTGAAGGATGCAAAGAATCCCGACAAATACATTAAAGTGTTGACAGCGAAGCCAAAAGGGTTCAATATTAGATTCAATGACAACGTAATGGTCATCTACGCAAAATAAAATGGAAACTCCTGAAAAACTACTAAGTCTCATTGATGAGACTATCACTAAAGCCTCACGGCTTCATCCTAAAGTGTCAGCAGATGCCAAAGGGATGATTAATAACCTGTTGGACATGCGTAACCTCATTGTTGCTGATGAACACGAAAAGGCAAAACCTAAGGTTGAGAATGCTCTTGAAAAGAAGTTGACTGCGTTCAATGTCAACGATAAGGTGACCGTTCATCTCACTGAAGCAGGTGTCAGATACGTTAAGGCGAATATCACTGGATGGCAACGGAAGCTTAAGCGTGACGGCCTTTGGACTGATCAGATGTGGTGCGTCATGCAGGACTTCGGTCCAAGGATCGTTTTCGGGGGTGAGCAACTATTCAATTCTAACGTCATACTACAAACAAAATAAATCATGGGCTCATTAAACGCTATTCCTATCCTTGGCTGGATTATCTCAATTCTCTGTGCAATGTCACTTGCAGTTCCCTTTTGGATCTGCTGGACAGTCTGTGCTATCGGTGCAACTCTATTCCCCTTCTTGCCTGCCGCATGGGTTGCATTAGGGTTCTGGCAAACCGTTGGGCTGTTCACCTGTTTATCAATTGCAAAGTTGATGGTCTTCCCACGATTTGCATCAGTCAATAACGGCTAATCAATCACTCATTCTCACTAATGATAATTCAACGATTTACTAAAGAAAGCTTTACGCATCAAGTTGAGCGGATCGTCAGAAAAGACAAACTCACTTACATTGAAGCTATCATTGATATCTGCAGTGAGAATGAGATTGATCCTCGTGACGCCCCTCAGCTTTTCGAAGACATCCTACGTCAACGTATTAAAGATGAGGCAGCACGTCGCGGTTCTACAAAGAAGACTCGTGAAGACCGCGTGACACAGCATCGAGCATTATTCTAACGAATGGCAAAGTACTATCCGAAAGATCTCTATTACATTGATACAGCGATCAAGTTACACTTCAAAGATGAGAAGTTCGACGCGTTCAAGTATCGTATGCGAGTGCGTAAAGTATCCGACGCGACATTCGAGCGCAATCGCTTCTTTACACAGTACGTCCGATGGACAGAGAAGCTCAATGGGCGAAACATTCATCCTATTGAGTTTGTGCTATCCAACGTTCTTGCAGGTGAGACCGTCTTGTTTAACTATACTCTTGAGAACTATGAAGAGTGGCGTGGCAAGATGGAGAGTCTCAATTACAAACTCATCGCGCAGTTAAATGAGGTGATGGCAGACAATAACATTGACAAGTTCGCAGAACTGTTTACAATTGATACTTCACAGTCGGACTATCCAATCATCGTAGAAGCGTACTTGGATAAAAAGATTTCATTAGAAGCAATTACTGTTATAAATATGTTTGTCAAGCTTACCACGAAGCTCAAGATTACAAACCTTGGGTGGGAAGACATACGACTAAACATAAAGAAATACGAACCATTTTTAAGTAGGATGATTAACGTCGATAAGATGAAAGTCAAACTGCTTAAGACATACAAATAAACACAACTAAACACAAAGGAAATACTATGGCATCATTCGCCGATCTAAAGAAAACAAGCACAGTTAACATCAGCGATCTCGTAAAGAAAGCTGAAGCAGAAACAAGTTCAAAGAAGTCATATACTGACGACCGTTTCTGGAAACCAACTCGTGATAAGTCAGGAAACGGATACGCAGTTATTCGATTCCTTCCAACCGCTGACCAACCTACACCGTGGGTTAAATACTTTGACCACTTTTTCAAGGGTCCTACTGGTCGTTGGTATGTCGAAAAGTCATTGACCACTATCGGTCAAGCTGACCCTCTCGCTGAAATCAACACTGAGCTTTGGAATCGTGAGACTTCAAGCAAGGCTGAAGAGGAAGCAAATCACGAAATCGTTCGCAGCCGTAAGCGTAAGCTTCACTATGTTGCTAATGTTCTTGTTATTAGCGACCCAGCAAATCCTGAGAACGACGGTAAGGTGTTCCTCTACGACTTCGGTGCAAAGATCTTCCAGAAGGCGATCAATGCTATGCAGCCAGAGTTCCCTGACCAGAAACCATTCAACCCGTTTGATCTCTGGGGTGGTGCTAACTTCAGCATCCGTATCCGTAAGGTTTCAGGATATCCGAACTATGACGAGTCATCATTCGCCGCACCTGAAGAGTTGTTTGGTGGAGATGAAGATAAGCTTAAGGCAACGTATGAAGTTACCCACGAAATTGGCGAGTTCATCGACCCTAAGAACTTCAAGTCATACGACGAGCTCAAGTTGAAGCTTGATCAAGTGTTGGGAACCGCCAAGACAGCTGATGCTGTGATTGAGCCTGCTGCTTCGGCAACAAGTGCACCGTCACAAGACTCACGTCCTACGTTCACAAGCGCGGAGACAGCAACTGAAGTGCCTGAATCATCTGGTGATCTGGATGAGGATATGGCGTTCTTCGATAAAGCCATCGACGACGAAGACTAAGATAAAGTCAAAACCTTTCAAAGTGCATTCAGTAATGGGTGCACTTTTTTTTGGGTCACTTAAAAGTCATGAACCACGCTCTGCTGTGGGAATCCGTTGTTATTGACCACAGTCATGTTTGAGTTCTTCGTTGAGTTATCACTCACATTACTGATAGGAACAACTGTTGCCTGAGAACCAGCATTGCTTTGTCGTTGTGCAGTGTCATTAACGTATGCTTGCGCCAACTGTGACTGTTGAGTTGATTTGTTTTTACCAATTTGTGGTATAGCTTGCTCAGCTGGAGTTTTAGATCTAACTGTAATTGGTGATTCAATGTCTTCACCAGTCTTCTTATTAATACCTGCGTACTTGTAGATAGATTCAGGAATAGCCTTTGCGGTTAGACCAGCAATACTTGTATACCACTTCTTCCCACTCTTAGGGCGAGGTAAAATGCTTTTAAGCAATGCCTTCATAACGTCATTGATCTTATCACTAAAGTCAGACACGTTAAGCATGTTTCCAATTCCATCCGCAGCACTTGATAGCATTGATTTGAGTGTGTCAATAGGACTGCTGATTGCCTCATAGATCTTGAATCCAATGTCTCCCAACCATTCACCTGCTGTTCCTAGCCAGTTGAGTAATGTCATGAAGCCATCTTTGAAATTCATTTCAGCAAGCATCGACTCAAGTAAATCGAATCCAAGCATGCCCGCAATCTTTTTGCTTAGCCATAGGATAATATCGACAGGCCATCCAAACATTGTTGACACGAAATCAGTGAAACCTAATTTGAATGCTTCAAAGGGCCCAACCATGTCCTTCTCCTTCATAAATGTAAGTATGCCGCGAAAAATTCCAGCGACTACAGTTAGTGGGAATATCACACCTTTGGTAAAAGCTTTCATTGTTGATAAGAATCCCATCAGACCACCGCCGCCAGTAAGTAATGGGACGATGGTGCCACTAAAGAATGTGACTGTTGCTGCAACAGCACCCCATGCCTTTTTAAGATGTCCAGCGAGATCCGCAATCATGCCGCCAATCTGAGTTTTCTTGCCAAATTCTAACAACTTCTTACCGCCTCTCTTTGCTGCGTCCTTCAGTCTGGCCTTCGCTGCCTCACGAGCATCTTCTCCTTCTTGCAAATCATCTCCAGCTTCATCTCGCTCACGTTGCTTGAATATACCAAGGATACCACCAAGGCGGTCACCAAGTAAAGCCAGACCAGTCTTCAAGATCTCTTGAGTCTCTTCCTCAGCAGCAACAACGTCATCGTTTGAGTTAATGACTGCTTCAGCAGAATCATTTGTCACGTCTTCAACCAACGCAGTCATTGGTTGGATAGAGTTCGACAAAGACAGCTTCAGTTCTTCAATCAGTTCGCCAAGGAACAGGAAACCTTCTTCAAAGATCGGTTTAATATCGAGCGCGACATTCAATGCCTCGTTCTCTATCATATTTGATTCCTGAAGTTCTTCAACAACTGATGTAAATGCACCTTTAGTCATGCAATTATTTATGAAGACTTCTGGTTTTTAATTCGATCGTTCTCTTCCTTTACGTGCTGAATAAGCAACGAAACATAAATTTCGCGTTCAAAAGGTAACATATCGTCCAGCTCTGACAAAGAGTAGCCATGATGTTGCATCATTACGAAGTTCATTCGGTAATGATTCTCCAGACTCTCATGACAAAGCGCTACCCTAAAAAAGATTCGAGCCCTTTCAAGACGATCTTATTTTCATATCCACACTTTGAACATTTCCAAGTATGAGTATACTCCATAGATGGTTGGTTGGACACGTATTCTTGAATCTTCTTTAGCTGCCCTGCAGTCATAGAACCAATAAACTCATCAAGTTCAGCCTTTGGCACATCCTTAACATCCCACACATCTTCAGCATCAAAGATGTTGACAATGGCTGAACGGATGAGTCGTTGAATAGTATCAGGCGAAAGTTTTTTCATGTCCTGCTCATTCATTGTCTGAAGGATAGTAGCAGGAATGTGCTTCAATGTAACACCTAGCTTGTCGTTGAGACGAACGACAGGATCACTCTTCTCGCCTGCTGGATATACAAACTCAATATCCTCAATAGAGATATCAATTGTCTCCTCTTGATCACAGCCTTCACGCCCACACTTAAGTGTTACTTCAATGTTCTCACCCATCGACTTTGAACGCAACTGTAGGAAGATGAACTCGAAATCATATAGCGTTAGATCATTTGAATCAAAGTCACCAATAATACAGTTCTCAATCAACTGCATGATATTTTTGGTGATGACTTTAATATCACCTGTCTCCATTGCGATAAGCAAAGCCTTCTCCTCTTTAACAAGGTAAGGACGGAATGTAATTGACTTGCCAGTAGATGGCAATGTTGTTGTGTAGTGGGTTGTTTCTAATTTTGGGAGCATATTTTATATATGCAAGACCTACTGGCTATTCTGTACCTCAGCAGGGACACTTGTATTACTATTACCTGTTGATGAATCCTTGAACTTCTCATAAGTAAATGTTACAGCAATCTTCGACACAACGTCTGAACCTGCAGCATCAAGGTCAAGCGAGTTGACACCAACCGGCCATGCATTCTCTAAAGTAACATCAAAGACAACATTGTCGTTACGGTCCAACTGCTCAATTAATAAATCAACTGCATAGTCATCACGATATGCCACAGTCCAATCATCTTTTGACACAATTTGGTCATGCCATTGCTTGAAGAACTTAACAATCGAGAACTTGCGTGTGATAGGGAATACCATGCTCACATCTTCATAGGTTCGAATGTTTGGATACTTGGTTGGGTTGCGGAATGTCTGGTTCTCAAACGAACCGATCTGGGAACCAGGGATTTGGACAGTCTCAGGCTGAAGCACAAGGTGATTGCCTCCAGTTGGTCGCTCATCGAGATCATTTAGCTTAATGCCCTCAACACCAGTGAATGAGATCTTAGGTGCGAATGTGACTCTAAAGCGATTAGGATTGATCGGTCCCAATTCGTTTGCAATCTGTGCTTTGAAGTTGTCTATGCTTGACATGGTAAATTATATTTGACGGAGCGAGTCTTTCCAGACTGCTGCCTTTGATGATCCAACAAATGATTCTGTTGGTAGGAATAGAACCTTTTGCCAATCTTCGTATGGTATTTCCTTTGGCGGGGTTACTAAATGTTTGTTCAAGTAATGCTTTAAGCACGGTTTGAATGCTGCTAACTTCGATGAGCCTTGTAGAATCTGATATGTCAACTGCAATCGTTTCGTTTTGCCTATCGTCTTTGTCTTAGCAACCTTTGCAAT
>Ga0206126_10001670_pt1 | contig 25995 bp, 14 predicted proteins | sample Helgoland_Spring_5_FD_148621 | JGI IMG/M metagenome (GOLD analysis project Ga0206126, IMG submission 148621) | Pelagic subsurface seawater microbial communities from Kabeltonne, Helgoland, North Sea - Helgoland_Spring_Bloom_20160412_1 | ecosystem: Environmental > Aquatic > Marine > Epipelagic ...
GCTATTGCGAAAGCGGAGGCTAAGGTGATTGTCAGTAAAAAAGAAATGGAATTAGCAGTCAAAGTGTTGAAAGAGGCTGAACAAGCGTTGAAATATCACGAATATACAGTTGTGAAACTTGATACTGAGAAAAAAATGGAAATACTGTGTAGTGAAGCGCAGCGATTGGACGGACAATTGCAATCCACAGAACATTTTACAGCAGCGCTGGCAGCGTATCAATCCGCTATTCGGTTAAGAGAGGCGTTACTGGGTGCGAAAGATCGATCGCTTCAACATTTGCAACGAATGGAGGCTGAAACTTGCCCATTTCAGATTACAAATAAAGAAAGTGATAGCCTGAAATCTGAACAGGCAAGTCTCTTGCTTCAGAAAAAAGAATTGCTTCAAAAGCAAGAAACAATTGCTGCTATTTCTGCGTGGGTCGGTCCACGAGGTATTCAGACATATGCCTTGGATTTTGTTGTTAATAAATTGGCAGTTTTGATGACGAATTGGCTCCAAAAATTATTCGACAATCGCGAGATCAGTATGTCAGCATATTTTGATGAAAGTGAACGTCTGGTGAGACAAATCAAAAGCAGTACAAAAAACGGCATTCTATCTGGAGGACAATATCAACGTTGTCAGTTAGCATGCTTTTTAGCTTTCAAAGAACTGTACCCAAATAATTTCCCGTTCATTTGCTTGGACGAAGCTACGGCTTCTTTGGATTTTAATGGAATAAAAGCAGTACAGGATGTTTTCAGCGAATGGTGCGCTGAAAACGAGAACAGAACCTGTTTATTTATTAGCCACGATTCTACGCAGTTTACCGAGACGAGTTGTTATCAAAACACTGTCAAAATCAGTCATAAACGTGGAAGATCGACAATTGACTGTATTGACACGAGTAAAAAAAGAAAATTAAACATGTAATACTTAAATAGATCAAAAAAAAAAATTCAAATTGTTATATATTAAACGGTATTTTCTTCAGGCAATTCGGGTTCTGGAATTTCATATTGTTTTTTTACACCTACTAATTCGGTTTCTACATCGAATGGGTCGTCGAGACGGTTATACTGTGCTGTTTTACTTGTTCTTGTACGACAACCCCATCTTAAACATACACTTATAAGGAGAGCTACCAAAAAAAATAGTAAAATGTCATCCGCAAAAGGTGATCCTATTTGAACGGACGAAGGTGAAATTGCTGGGAAATTTGACGATGGTACAGAGGGTGTTGTTGATGATGATGATGGTACAGAGGGTGTTGTTGATGGTGATGGCAACACTACTGATGAAGATGGCACAGCAGCGGGGGTCACTGAAGATGGTGATGGCACAGCAGCGGGGGTCACTGAAGATGGTGATGGCACAGCAGCGGGGGTCACTGAAGATGGTGATGGCACAGTGGTGGAGTTTACTGGTGAGGGAGATGGCACAGTGGTGGAGTTGATCGCTACTGGTGAGGGAGATGTAGAATTCATTTTCAAATAAGGTAACTGAATAGTTTATACCATTTTATATGTATATATAAAAATCCTTTATCTATTTACATTCGCATATCTTTATTTGTGAAAATATGGCGATTTGAACGCTGACGGTTATTTCGAGGTTTTCTTTGAAATTGACGAATCATTTTTTTCTGAAATTGTTTAGGGACTTTTAGTTTTTTTTTTGGCATTTTCTCAATCGTTGACATAATTAGTAACAAATGTAATTGGAATGGGTTCATCGTTTTTATTTTTGTTAATTTATTCTTTATATATTAATAATTGTCAGAATATGTGTAACATATATCGTAAATATTATTCAGCTGCAACTAATATCTATTCATCATCATCATCCTCGTCATCCTCGTCGTCGGATGAATAGTCGGAATCTGTATCGGCGACATTAACTGGTAGGATTTTCTCATCGGGTAGAATCTTTATAAATTGCACACCTTTGAACTTCGTACCATCTTCTGCAACCAAATCAACAAATTCCGTTTGAGACTTCCATTCATGTTGCAATGCAGCTTCAATTTCTTCTTCTGTCTTAGTTTCTTTAATTGTATAATTTGTTATATAATTTCTTATATATTCATCTCGATCACCAGGACTATTATCATCATCATCATCATCAACTTCATCATCATCATTAACTTCATCATCTTGCAGAAGTTGATTATAATCCCAGCTTGCGGTTGCTTGGGATCGCAATTCTGCTTGGTTTTCTTTTTCCTTATTTGCTACAAAATCCTCAAATTTTTCAAAATCTACGTAGGGTTGCGGCTGTTCTGGATCCAAATGGACATTGTACGTTTTCTCTCCTTGTTTGTATTTATAAATGGTTTCAATGTTTGGGCTTTCGTCCTGTTCCCCCTCGCCTGCGACTACTTCATTATTTTCTTCATCCTTTTCTTCATTTAGTGCAATGATTATAACTACTTGTTCCTCTGCAGTTTTCATTTCATTAAATGACATTGTCTCTGGTAGTTCCCTTTTTTGTCCGTTTACCTTCTGCTTTTGCAGAACGGCCATTTCTTCACCAGCATTTGGACCTTCCTTCTCTAAATATACTTTTGTAATTTTCTTATCATTCATAAATATTTCATTTGGTTTGTGTGATACATCTCGTTCGTACAAATATAATGACCCACCCAAAACCCATTTTGTATCTCCCCGTTTCCATTTGTTGGGAATATGATATCTTTGTACATTTCCACATGTGATTTCGTACTTGTATTCGTCGTCAAAATTAGTGAACTCAGTCAAAGTCAAATTCAGTTGCACCCCAGTAATTTTACCAACGTAAAATACCATTAGACCATTTTCATCCTCCTCTTTCGTGCCTACCAGATCACCTTTTCTAAAAGCCATTTCACCTTGTTTAAATCTTTTAATCACATCTCCTAATTTTTCTTCGCCATCAGTGATGTCCTCATCTTCATCACTGTAAACGTTTTGTTCTGGACCTCTGAGATCATCCTCGATTTGTTCTGCGGTATAAACAGATTCGATTGTGTCTAAATCGGTGGACTCTGTTGGTTCTATTCGCAATAAATGCAACGGCGCCTTAAAATCCTCACCTTTTTCCCAGTCCAATCCTGCTTTTTCCCAGTCCAATCCTGGTTTTACTTTGAGGCCCCTGAAAATCCTCACCTTTTTCCCAGTCCAATCCTGGTTCCATTGATTTGCGGATATTACAGCGTATAGACGTGTGTCATAATCATCAGTATCAATATACGTAATCCCCAAGGATTCGCCTGTATGGACCGTTGCGATGTACTGTTGTTCTGCCCCGCCGACAATATAATTAATATGTATTTTTTTACCCACCAACAATTTGGCAATCACTAAGCGAGCCCAAGTACGAGTTTGTATTTGAGCAAAACTATATGCCAGATTTTTCACCGTCAGTGGCACGGGTTCCCAGATGGGGTCAAACTCGTTTCCATTTTCTCCTCCTTTCCAACCCGACATCCCGACCGAAGACCTCCATCTATCGTATGCGCTGTTCCTACTCTTACGTGCTTCCCACCATAATTCTTTTTCCCCCCACTTTTCATCACTGGCGTACGCCAATTCTTCGGCTTCTCTGTGGGCATCCTTCGCGCTTACAAATATTGACTCAATATTTGATTTCGATTCATTATCAGTGTATGTATCTACCTTCTGCCAAATGCCTACCATTATATCTGTCGTGTCTTTAACAGCCCTCCATTTAAGTGTATCGGGCATAGTACCCTGCTTTGTATCATCCTGATAATCTATTTCCGAATCCCATTCTTCAATCCAAATCTCTTCAGCCAACTGGTTCTTTTCCAGAAATTCCATTTCGACCTCTTTTATAGCAACATCGATTTTTAGATCGCTGTGAAGCATGCCCCTCGTTTGGAACATACCATCCCCAATTGTGTACAAGCACTTTTTCAAAGCATCGTAGTGATCGAGATAACCGAGAGATTCTTGTTGGGCCAGCACCGCAGTTTTTGGGGGTTCCGCAGTCTGAAATCGATTCGACGTTCTACGTACACCACGGTCGGGCAATCTTCGAAACATAGGCCTGCTTCGAAACATAGGCCTGCTTCGAAACATAGGTTTTTTTGTTTTATTCGTTTTTTTGGAATATTGTACAAAAATTGACATTTGTAAAGCAATATTTCTTTTTATAGTAAAAAAAACAAATAAAATTTGTTTCAACAGGATTGTGTGCAACGACTCTGGTCAGAATTATTCTGGGTCAACCCACCAGAAAAAAATAGCCAACCTGTGAGCGAGCGAAAATCTAAAACTATTTTCCCCAAAATAAAAAAGACCCAAATCCCGTATTTTTAAGGAAAATACCGAATAAATTGCGCAATTAATCCCGTGATTTATTCGGTATTTTCCTTAAATATACCGTATTATGAACTTTTTTATTTTGGGGAAAATAGTTTGGCGGAGCCGAGGGCCAAGGCCCACAGATTTTTTCGCGGAATTTGTTTTAGTCATATTACGGAATATGTTAGGAATATTCGGGATTATATCAATTAGGGAGTAGTTTGGACTATCAACACATACAAATGGAAACTCAAAGTTTCTTGAAAACGGACACGGCACTTCTTACGAAAAGGTTACCGTTTCAAACAAACGGGTTGGGTTCGTTTGAACCATATTCGATGTGGGCGGCACCGACAATGGTGGTCACGGGGGACATTAGACAGGGCTCAATGCATTCGCCTGGGTTGACACTGGCAGCTTTTAATGATGCTGTTATTCCAGCCAATTCGAATCTGGTATTTCCAACGGAGGTTACTATCGATGTTCCATTTGGTCATTTTGGTAAAATCGAAGCCGTTGATTCTCTTCTACAAAAACACATTGTGCCGTTTTCCCAAATTTTAGAAAGTGATTCTGATGAAAAAATTAAAGTTTGTCTACGAAACTACTCGGATGTGGAATTTGCCGTTAAAAAGGGTGACGCAATTTCACAAATCATTTTTCAGAGATACGTCATACCGAGAATTTTATCTACAATGAAATAAAACATACCTATTCTTTTTTTTGAGAAACTTGACTATAAATAAAGAGTATCAATGTACAAAAACAAGTATGTCACTTTTGAGGAAATCAGAAACAAAACATGTAGTGACGAAAACTCTTCGCGAAACGAACACGCCTCCCAAATATTTACAATCAAATCACAGCAGTAAGGGAGTGCGTTCTACCTCCTACGTTCATCGGACGTTCGTGGACGCGGAACCAGCTGTTGGAAAAACTGACGCCAGGTTTGACCAACCAGGTAAGAAGAAAGGCAGTTTCTTTGCTAAAACCAACAAAGGCAAGGACGGTAACCTCTTAAAATTAGCAAAGGCCGTTGGTGTTGATCCCGCTGACGTTGAAGGAAAAATGTTAAGAACCTTAAAACAAATGTCTCTTTCAGAATTAAAAGAAGCAATCAGTGAAAAATTGCGACCTGACAAGTTAGAGGAGACCTTTAAAAACTTAAAAGGGGGAAAAGCTTCTATAGCATTAATTTACAGATTGGTTATGAGTGATACTCCTAAAAGTAAAAAAGATGAAGAGCTTAAAAGTGAGATCCGTCAAAATATTATGGGTGGCGTTAAACTCAATGGTTTGAATGATGTCTCCAAGACACAACAAAACGAAACCAATAAAGCAGCACCGAAAGAAGAAGAAACCAAGACAGCCAAGACAGCACCGACAAAAGAAGAAATAGAAGCAGAAGCTCTGGAAAAAAAATACGAGAAATTTAGAATTTTTTTCGAAAAATTGGTCACCAAAGATTTTAAAGCAAGTAAGAAGTTGGCACAGGTAATGGCAAAATTAAAGAACAATGACAAACCCAAAATAAAACAGATGTTGAAAAATTTAAACGCAATTATTACAAGGATAGCCATTGGGGGAGGACAATTTCAAAACGGTCAACGTATTGCATTGTTGGTGGACAAACTTGATAACGAGGATAAAAGCATTAGTTTCAAGGAAATGAAGTCAGCCTTACGAAATAACGCTAACAAAAAGAAAGGAAAGGTTGTATTCAAAGATGATTTTATCCCACTTAAACAGATTCTGTTTAAGGATATGCATTTCAAAAATTTCAGCGAATTATTGATCTTTATGGATAGCGATAAAGATGGTAAATTAAGCATCATTGAATTTGCAAACATGTATCTTCGGGCCAAATTGACACAAGCCTTGGAAAGGGATATTAATGAGAATTTTATAGACGAAACTTATACAGAAATGCTCAAATTGTTTGGCATCGGAGATGAGACCGCCACTGTCGACAACGGTAAGGTCGTCCCAGTTGTTACACCATCGAAAAAACCCACTGTCGACAACAATAATGGTGGAGAAACCAAAACTTCAGGTGAATTTAAAGTAGGAGATATAGTCAGAAATATTTCTGCAAAAGGCATCGGCGTGGGGTTTACAGGTAAAATTACAAAAATGAAACCAAAATCGGCAGATGTGACTTGGACCAACGGGGAGAAATCAACAAATAAAAAACTAATACAATTAGAAATGGTTACGACACTATTAGAAGAGGAAGAAGTGAAAGTGCCGCCGCCGCCAGCACCACAAACAGAAGTTAGTCCACCAGCACCACCGCCAGCACCACAAACGACATTTAAAGTTGGAGATATAGTCAAAAATCTTTCTACAAAAGGCCGCAACGTAGACTCTGTAGGCATTATTACAGAAATGAAAAAAGAAAAGGCTGATGTGACTTGGCAAGATGGAAATCAGACAAATAATAAAAAATTAACTGACTTAAAACTGGTTACAATTGACCCAGCCACAGAAAAAAAAATCAAAGACATCTTTGATTTTTACGATACGAAAAGGAAAGATGGCAATCTCGACAATGTAGAAAGTTTGAAATTTTTGCGAGAAAACCTAAAAAGAATAAGTCAAGTATTTTCGAAAAAAGAGTTATTTAGCCAACCAGACGGGAAATCGGGAATTAGTTTCGAAGAATTTAGATTTATGTTAACAGTTATCCCAGACACGATTGCAAAATTTGAAAAGGAAGTTGAAAAGGAAGAAGCAAAAAGTGAACCCCAAAGGAAAAGACAGCCAGATCCAGACAAGGTCAAACAAAAACAAGAGCAGGAAGCAGCAGCCATAAAAATTCAAGCGGCGGCACGTACCAGACAACAAAAAGAGCAGGCCAGACAAAAAGAAGAGCAGGCCAGACAAGCAGCACTGGCCAGACAAGAGCAGGCGAGACAAGCAGCACTGGCCAGACAAAAAGAGACTGAAAAAGCAGTGTTAGAGAATCAAAAACGAAATGAAGCGGAAAAACAACAAAGAGATGCAGATGAAAAAAAAATTATCGTGGAAAAGAAAGATGGAATATACTTCGTTAGACAGACCAAGGCATATAAAGATTACAAGGAAAAGCTTGAAGGGCCTGATGGTATACCAGAAACCGCTTGTAAACCTGAAACAACAACAAATAATTAATATTTTGTAACTAAATTTATCTAAAATTACGTAAATCATACCCATGGCAACTCAATTGACCATGTCTGTAAGCCTCTTGTAATTGCAACCGATGTTGTTGATTCTCACAATATTTTGTCTGCAACACCCTGTCAATCCCCCCCTTTAAAAAACAAACTTCTTTTTGCAATGCTGACACATTGGAGGCCAGAAGATCTCTTTCTTCGCGTAACCCAGCCATTTCATCCGCAAAAGCTTTTGATTTATTCTCTAAACATTTGTTCCATGCCCCCTGATAAGATTTGGGGTCTTTATTATCACACAATTGGACGAAATCGGTGTACAGTAAAGTAATATCTGCTATCATTTTGTTTTGCATATCACCGTAAGCCGACGGCGGTAGTTGGAAATAAGGCAGTATTTTCTCTGGTTTGTCAACGCTATAAATAACAATAGTTGGTACGCCTTTAAAATACCCACCAGGCAATGGCTCAAGCTGAGATTTGAATGCCGATATTTCATTGCTAACTCCCTCCAACTCTGTTTTCGTGCTTACATTTGTAGTGGCTAACGCGATAAATTTCATTTCTTGTTCTGAAAATGAACCATTTTCCCGATCAAATACATATTTAGAAATTTTACTGTTCCTAAACTCATCGAACATAGCAATAAACTCTGTTTTTTTCTTTGGTTTATTCTTATAAACTAATTTTAGCCAACAAAATATAAGATTTGAAAATGAATTATCATTCAAATATGAAACATTTTTGAGTAAAGCTATTGCTTGAATTTCATTTAAATCGGTCATTTATTTGTCCTATATATTAAATTCATATTTATAAATAGTATATGTGTAACATATTCTGGATTTGTCTTTGTAGTAAAAAACTAATTCCATTCTTCCCGTCTTTGCCCATAATTACTCTTATATACAAAATATTTCAAAATATTCCTAACATATTCCGTAATATGACTAAAGCAAATTCTGCGAAAAAATCTAAAACTATTTTCGACTAAATAAAATAGTTCATAATACGGTATTTTTAAGGAAAATACCGAATAAATCACGGGATTAATTGCGCAATTTATTCGGTATTTTCCTTAAAAATACCGTATTATGAACTATTTTATTTAGTCGAAAATATTGTTTTCTCATTCCAACCTTCAATCCAACTTTGGAATATGTTACACATATTCTATAATTAATCAGTTTCCCCAAACACATAAGCAATCAAAACCTTCACCTCGGCTCCACCAAAAAATATGAATAATTTCGAAAAATGTGTTTGCAAATATTTCCCTGCACCGAGTTTATCAAATGGCCTTGATTTCGAATTTGGTTCACCAAAAGAAGATTGTAAATTATGTGTTTTTTCTTCCGATCGTCCATACCCAAAAACAACGTTTGATGATATGGGTACTTTTGAAAATGTTCAGTACGAAAAATTTGATGTACGAGCAGTGCACGACCACAACTTATTACATGTTCGCGCAGCGGCCGCAATCGTAACTGGCAACGTTAAATTATTAAATGAATGTTTGCATTCTGGATTAAATGTAAATAACGAGTGGGTCATAAAACAGGGTTCATGGTCTTATTTACACGAGGCTGTTTCTGTAAAAAAATATGAGATTATGAAATTACTGATCGGTGCAGGGGCAAATGTCAATAGTATCGACTACGAAGGCGAAACGCCATTGTTTTTATTCGTTAGTTGTGTTAAAAAATTAGATTTCATCGGTTCCAATATTCTGATTGATGCGGGTGCCGATCCAAAATTCTTTAATTTTGTTGGAACCACACCACAAGACATGTGTCTTTCGTTAATTAATAGCAGATCGCATGAATTGCAATGTTGTCACAAAGAACAGATGGTGTTGGAACTATTAACATTATTTCTTGAAAACGGTGGCGTTTTGTCAGACATGCTTGAATTGGCCAAAATCGGATGCTGCGATTCTCGTATGTACCGTATTTTTTTGAAAGCTGGTGCCGACCCATATTTAAAATCGTCAGAAGGGCATAATGCGCTGTATTATTTGAAACACCATGATTGTGGGTGTTCTCAATTAAAAAAATCAATACGAATATTGACCAAAGCTACGACAATGTCGTTGGAAAAAGCGAACATCGAACTTCCAAGTAGTACAGAATGTTCGATTTGTTGCACTGGAAGAAAAATCAATTTCTGCCAAACCCAATGTTGTAAACAACACCTGCACGTCGGATGTTTAAACAAATGGTTATCTTCTGCCTCAAACACGGACAAAAGTTGCCCATTCTGTCGAGCAACTATCAAAAAAGTTGATATGGTCACTATCAAAACAGTGTTTAACCCGGTAAATATTAGTAAGAGAACAAGCGAACGTGGTTTGATTTTCAGTTATTTGTTTGAAACAAAAACCAACCAATTCAGCGGAGAAAAAATCTACAAAATACAATAAAAATTTAAAAATACAATTTATTTAAGAAATTTATTTACGAATTCAAACGCAATTCATGAGGAGCGATATGATAAATTTCAACTGCTTCGCGGAAAGCTTTCAGAATATTGTTTTTACAAGCGGTAAATGACGGCTTATTGATAGCGTAACTATCCAGAGTATTCGCTTCTGGCAACACATTCACCAAATACCTATCCGATGGTATTACGGTAACACCAGCTACATTCAGGCCGCCTTTCATTATGTATAATAACGAAATCACGAAAATCTTGATCGGAAACAGCGCAGGCGCAGTTTGTCCCAAAGGAAACTTTCTGATAATTAAATTCCAATATTTGCAAGTCAATTGTGCATATTTGTCAATTGTTACATCAGTAGACGACTCTCCTTTTTTTGGAAGTAAATTTCTAAAAATATGGCGTCTATTCATTTGTGCAACGTATAACTGAACCAAATGTGGAAAAACAATCGAATGGTTTTTTTTTTCACATTTTTTAATATACTTCATGACAATTTTTTCTGCTTCGTTCTTCATTTCGACGTATTTACGTTGTTCCATGTATAGGCGCGAGTTGCTGAATAATATCGTAGAGACTTGCATTTTGCAGATATACTCATGTTGCTGCTGGCGAATCGTATTGTTGGAAGTATGGTTTATTTTAAAATCAGTGTTTCTGACTAATTTTAATGGGTCTTTGTTTTCTTGATGTGTCGCTGTCACCCTGTGAGAGTTAAACCATGTGTCCGCATTTATGCTGTTATATCTGATTCCAGAAATCCGACACACGTGCCCACCATCCGAGTGGTCAACTGTCGTGTTTGTACACTGTTCGTTGCAAAAGTGCGATTGCCCAGTGCTTTGACACATATAAATGTTTCTAATTTGTTTCTTCAATGTACCACGATTTGCCCAATTCGGGTGATTTTGACATAACACCCGCACACAAATATGTTCTTCACCATTATTATTTACCCATACACCACCGACGATATGTGTTAAATTACACAGATCCATACTGCAAACGTGTGGCAAAGCTTTGAGTTTGACCGAGTGGTGGTTTCTCCACATTTCTGCCAAATTTTCTACAATCTGGTCCATCCTGAATATTTTGTTTATAATGTAAGCAATATATACTTTTCCCCAGAATATTCTTAACATATTCTGGTTTGTCAGAATATATGTATATTTTAAAAAAAAAGAGCCTGAAGCTGCGAGCGAAAAAAACTCAAACTATTTAGAGAATTGAACTAACCTACCGAATTTCGGTATTTCGTCTCCAGTTGAAATCGTAATTTGTTCTCCGCCTTCAATCGGTTCAATCGGTTCATACGTCAGAGTCTTCCACGTTGTTGGTATTTGAAGTAGTTGAATTTCACATCGCCTAATGTATCCATTATCAAAACCATTTCTCTGTACCAAACGAGTGCCATCACTGTCTTCTACTTCTTTACGTATAAACGGAATAAGCGGGGCCAATTCAGAGATGTGAATCCTATTAGAGTGAGTCCAGGATCTGCTGCTTGTATTGCAGTCACATCTCTGGCAACCCCTTCGACGAATTGGTAATGGTTGTCTATTGCGAACACAATGGCCGTTTATCATGCCAAAATCGTCCCGTGCAGGGAACAGTCCAGTCACATCTCGATTATTTCTGAATCTCAATGGTGATTCACGTTGACCGCAGCATGAAAAAATGCCATTTTCTTGCAAGAAACCCGGATGTTGGGTACATTGAAATTTACCCATCGATTTTAATAAGTTGAAAGGCTTTTCGCAATTCACACATAGATGCATTTGCGTTAAATTTTCCCAGTAGGTTTTTATTTCTTTCTGTTCGCTGTAAAGTGTAAGTGGTACAACTCTTCGGTCTGGTCGAGACGACATTCTTTCGTAAATAGTATACCGTTTAAATAGGCAGATTCCTTTGAAACCTGAAACTATTTTCCTCAAAATAAAAAAGGTCATAATACGGTATTTTTAAGGAAAATACCGAATAAATTGCGCAATTAATCCCGTGATTTATTCGGTATTTTCCTTAAAAATACCGTATTATGACCTTTTTTATTTTGTGGAAAATAGTTTGGCGGAGCCGAGCATTTCAATCCATAATTTTTTGGCGGATGATGGCGAGGTGAATAATTCGGAATATGTTACATATATTCTGATAAATTTTAATAACAACCAAAATAACCAAAAACAAAATGTCATCATTATCCAACAAGAGACCTGCTCAATATTCAGGGGCAAGTGGCGATAAACGGCAAAGACTTTCGGGTTATGCCTCTGAAATAATTGAATCGGAAGAGTCAGAGGCATCACCCGAAAATTATGCTGGCGAGACCAAAGAATCTGATAGTGACAGACGGGGAAGAGAGAAAAAAGAAAGAGAACAAAAAAAAAGAGAGGGTATTGCCAAAAGACAAAGGCAAAGGATTGCAAAAATGGCAGCAAATCACATCAAACCGATTACCGCCAACATTGGCGGTAATCGAGTGAAGAAGAATGGTATTATTGAGTTCGAGGGGGGTACAGATTATCAATTTGAGAGCAGATCAAGAGCAAAGAAGGCTACGGGTATTTCGATAAGTGCTATTGCGAAAAATATCAAAAGAAAACGTCAAAGCAGAGGCACAAATGGTATATTCAAAGGTCAAAAAGTCATGTTTATCAACGAACCTGTCGATACATCGAACAGAGTCCATTGCGAGCACTGTAATAATCATTACGGTACAAAAACCGACATGATAAAACATGTTCGGGCAAAACACCCTGAAGTTCCATTGCCGCCCGCCCGTGAATTCAACAGAATGCCAGATAAATATAAAACGTTTACGCCTCCAATTACTCCAAAGCAGTACTCGTTTATTGTAGAAAAAGTCGCAAGTAACATTCAAAACGACCTTAGAAAATGTGATCTGAAAACATTGATGGCGTTGGTCGATGGGTATGAACCTTGGCCGTCAAACAATATCAAAGGAGCTGCCAGAAAATATCATTTCACCGAAAAGCAAATTCTGGAAAGCATTGCTAATAACGAACAATTGACTATTGGAGGAGGTACACACAAACTTCAACTCGGGCTTGGAAGAACAACGATGATCAATCTTGCAGGACACACGGTTACATTTAGTTGGAAACACAAGGTAACCGAAGAAGACAAGATCAAATTGCTGGCAATGAACAACCCCGAAACCCGTACCGGAACCTATCACATGATCGCTCGTCTAATTTGTGAACACATGAACAAAGAGGGAATGTTTGCAAACGAAAATGTTACCGACGACAACGGTGGGTTGATCAAACATGGGTTTGTGTTTGAAAAACACGGTGGATTGTTTGCAATTTCTTTCGACCGTATTGAGGACAACTACACCGTTAATGGCCAAACATTTCACAAATTGCACTACCCCAACCTTGATGACGTTCTTGAAAACATTCGTGTTGTCGCTTTTATGGCCAATGTACCTTGCAAAGCTTCCACAGCTAAGATTCAAGACAGATACGACATCTACAAAAACAAGTCGGAGGACCAACAGAAAAAGGATATTGACGTTGTTTTGGAAATTTCACACAAAAAATATCACAATGGTAAAAGTACGCCGCTGTACGGGCATGCCCACCACTTTTGGGCAGACGACAAACAATGCCACGGCGCATTCGCTACAGCCAAAGCCTACTGGCAACACATGTTGGTCCTATTGAAAAAACAAGAAGGTCTTTGCAAAGTTGCTAAAATCCCGATGTCGCTTGAAAGTGGCCCTTGGTCAATGTCGTGCGACGCCATTGACCCCCTTTTAGGCCATGTCCCTGGCAATCTCCGTTTGGTCTTCCGCTACAACAACGTGACCGACACCTCCAAACAGAACGAGGATTTGACCGACACAAGACCACACAGTCCAACCACAGAAATCCACGACGAGTACTGGAGAATTGTACGATAAAAAAGAATACATATAAAAATATAATCCGTATATGTTACAAATATATGTATATATAAAGGCATTCAAATTAACTATAATAAAATGTTAAACTTTGTAGTATTTTTTCTATTTTCGGTAGCTGCAGTTTCTCCGTGTGGCGTCGGCGAATATTCGAATGGCGGGCAATGCAAAAACTGCGATGCTGGTACATATCAAGATTTGACAAATCATCAAACCACAAGTTGTAAAGCATGCCCTGTTGGGTTTTCAAGCGGCAATTCGCAAGCGAGTGAGTGCGATAATTGCGACAGTGGTCAGTATGCATCAAATTCTGGTTCAACTACGTGTAACGACTGTGCACTTGGTCAATATCAAGAAGAAGATTCTCAATCGTCTTGCAAAAATTGCCCAGATGGCTATTCGCAAGCTTCAACAACCAGTTGCGCAATTTGTTTCCCAGGCACATATCAAAACACAGAGTCTATTTGCGAAGACTGCCCCGCTGGCTATCAGCAACCGATTGCAGGATCGTTAGAATGTAACGAATGTACACCCGGCACGTATGCTGGATTTGCAAGTGATGGCCAACGTTCTTGCAACAACTGTCCCCAAGGTTATTTTCAAGAAAATCCAGGCCAAACAAGCTGTACACTTTGCTCAGGATTGACGTATTCCCCAATTCGCGCAAGCGAATGCTTTGCCTGTGGATTGTTAAGTCCGTGCTGCGTTGGTTGGGCTCCGAATAACGAAGGCATCTGTGAAGAATGTTCGCCTGGTTTTTTTGCAGACCTAACAAATCCAGGAGATTCGCCCTACACCGATGGGACAAGTTGTCAGGAATGCCCCTTCGGGGCTGTTTCCATCCAAATAGAAACGATAAACGGCTACGATTCCTGTGAAGAATGTCCCGCAGGTGCATTTGCTTCGCTTGATACGTGTGTGCAATGTCCAACTGGCTTTTACGGTGCAAACGGTTTCTGTTTGGACTGTATAGAAGGTAAACATGCCCCTTCGATTGGTTCCCAATATTGCCCAGACTGTCCCGCTGGTCGATTCACGAGCGTAAACAATACCCAGACTTGCACAGCTTGTCCAGCTGGTGAATCCACAAATAACGTTGCTGGTAGTACGGTATGTACTGGTTGTGCTCCAGGATTGAGATCTGCAATCGGTGCGGCCGAATGTACTGCAACTTGTCCCACTGGCGGCCAGGACGCCTCCGCTGTCTGTAACACCTGCTCAGTCGGAAACGAATGGAGCGGCACGGCTTGTGTCGCCTGCGCTACAGGTCAATTTAAGTTTGACACACCAAGTTGTATTGAATGTCCTTCAACTCAAGTGAGCAATGCTGCTCGCGACGGTTGTGAAGATTGTCCTTCACCACAACAACCATTGGCAGGTGTGTGTACTGACTGCCCTGCTGGTTATAAATACGCCACCGATCAATGTGAGACATGCATTGGCGGTAAATATCAAGATCAACCTGGATTAACCTCTTGCAAAGAGTGTGCAGAAGGAAATTATCAAAACCAACTTAGCAGCCAAACTTGCACCGACTGTCCTCGAGGTTTTTTCAACGTCGGACTGTCAAATTTGGACTGCGAAACATGTCCCGAAGGCTGGGTGAGTGGAATCGAATCTAATTCTTGTACCGAATGTCCATCTGGCCAGGGTCCGTCAGCAACGTTAGACGTTTGTGCATCATGTCAAGCTGGCAAAGAAGTCAGTCTTTTAAGTCCGTTCGTGTGCAACGATTGTTCAGTTGGCAAGAGCAACAATGTAGCAGGTGCTGCCTGCGATTGGTGCACCGCAAATACCTACCAAGACCAAGCGGGTCAATCATCCTGTAAAACTTGCTCAGGTGCAGGTTTTCAAACAAACATCGACGGCATCGGCAGTACTGCATGCGACCAAACAGATAACCCACGTTGCGCGAAAGGAGAATATTTTGCCACAATTGTCTCCGAGTGCGCGAATTGTCCTGTAGGTAAATTTGGTTTGGGTGGCCAAGCGACGGAATGCAGTAATTGTCCCACAGGATTTGTCTCAATAGAAGCCTCATCAGACTGTACTTTATGTACAAACGGCGAAGGCGCAGATATTGTTAACGCTAATTGTGAAACTTGTTTTCCAGGCTTATATGAAAACGCGGGAATTTGTACAGAATGTCCAGCTGGTTACAAACAAGATGCCCTCGGGCAAACACAATGTGACCAATGTCCCCAATTTGAGGAATCCCAAGCAAATTCTCAAACATGCACTCCTTGTACAGTCAACCAACATACGATTATCGAAAATGGCCGTTGTTCAACCTGTCCAAGTGGTAAGGTTTATTTATCCGGTACTAATCTGGCCAGCGATTGTTCGGATTGTCCACCAGGTACTGAACCTTATGGTACTACTACTTGTGAGCCGTGCAGAGCGCACAATTTTAACGTAAATCCTGGGACTTATTGTGAGGCTTGTCCATTAGGTTGGAGCCAAAAAGACACAGGGCAAACCTTCTGTGCCCAGTGTGGCGATTCCTGCAACGGTATCTGTCCAGAAGGTTCTGTTTCAATCGGATCCTCATGTTTCCCATGCAGTCCTGGTACAACCTCATTGGGTGGTCGTGAAACAGTCTGTTCTAACTGCGGTATCGGTAAAAGTCAACCCTTATCTGGACAAAAATCGTGTGATTCCTGTGAACCAGGAAAGTATTCTTCGGAACCAAGACAATCCCAGTGTAAGCTTTGTACCACGGGACAGTACATGGCCGAGAGTGGTCAGGGAGCGTGTCGTGATTGTATTCAAGGTACTTACACTAATCAAGGTGGGCAAACGCAATGTCTTACTTGTGCTATGGGCAAATTTGCCGAAGACAACGATGCGGGAAGACAGGGTGAATGCAAAGAGTGTCCCACTGGATGGTTTGGTCTTTCAACGGGTCTATGTGACCCGTGTCCAGAAAGTACATATCAAGACCAAACTAATCAGATCTCTTGTAAAAGTTGCACCGTCGATAGTGGTGGCAACGTTTTGCAAAAGCCATTATCTTCCCCGTCGTCTACCGACGTTAGTGATTGTTTCGACGGTGATGGTTTAATTACTTATGTTTTTGGCATGAAAGATGACGCAAAAGAAGACCAAATAGAAACTTCCGAATGTGAAATTCGTCCAAACATGGTGTTACTCTGTCCAAGTTGTTCTTGCAATGATAATTCACGCGATGGTTTTTGGGCAGGACCTACTTGCAACGAATGTCGCCACGGTTTTGCGGGTGGTCGCACTGGCAAATGTTTATTGAAATGTCCAGGCTATGACGGCATTCACGATTCAACTATGTGCAGTGGCAACGGTAAATGTTGGTACGGTAAATACGGCAGTGGTCAGTGTTTATGTGGTGGCAAAAGTATATTGGATGCCACCTCGGATAACATCGTTGTCGATGTCAAAACTTGTCCTGCAGGGCAGAAATGTAATGGGTACGGAGATGACATTCTGCTCGAAACCGAATATATTCCCTTTTACTACCTCTTGGAATATCGTCAATATTCTGTGTTTGTTTTGCAATTAAATACCTACACGCCTTTTCGAGGTCACATGTGGTTTGGAAGATTTACTCCTCAAACCATTTACGAGAACGTCTGTTCAACGTGTGTCACACCATACGATTCGACGGAATATACTCAAATTGGTTACTTTAACGAGAACACATTTAATCTTTTCCCTGCAGAATCACAAGTGTTGAATGGATTTCATGGTGAGAATTGTCAACACGAGTGTGCCACCTGTGTTAACTATGGTAAATGTTTGAATACACCGCATCCGTATTACTATAGTTACACACTCGACAGCCACGAAAGCGAAGTTTTTACAGAGGTTTTCGTACCACAAACCCAATGTGTATGTACCTCTGACATCTATGATCCCGATGCTATGTGTTGTCCTCATGGTTTTGAACCTTTTGTATATTATGGAAAACGCCAAGTGACGCCGTACTACCAATACACCGCATTGCCCCTTATTACAAACCTTGAAAACAAACAATTTGATTACTGGACCAATAAAGATTTGTGGCTACAAAATCAATATCCAAATTATGCTCAATTGAATGATTCTACACAGATACAAGTCTCCAACATAAATAATATTTATGCGGGTGATAGAGGCACTATTGATATCGATTATGCCTCAAATGGACCGTACACTAAACATACCTTTTACGGCACCGAAAAGGAATTATGCAGGGCTTGTCCAGGATTATTTGGCAAAGGTGTTGTTTCTCGTGGCAACCCAATTAAAACAGAGCAGGAAGCCGAAGATTTCTGGTGGGATACATCTGCCAAAGGTGAAAAATGTAATGGACTGGGTGTTTGTGATTTCTACAGACAAGAGGACGAGGATAACGTTATATTTATGGGTAAATTTCAAGAATCGAATCAGATTATGTTTGAACAAGCACGCAAATTCAGTGACTGCACGGCTGCCACTGACGTTTTATCGCCGGCGGTGGCCAATATAGAAGAATGTGTGGCTAATTCAAGAACACTGTCTCTATCGGCCAAATATGTTATTTACTCCGAAAGTTATCAAATCGATGTTTTTGCAGATGGTGCGGTTTTTGACGTCTCGACCGAATTGGATATAACTGGTGGGTTAAACAATATCATTTTGAATTTACAAAACGACCCGGCTGCGGTAGGATATGTGACAGACGTGGATGCTGCTGGCATTACTCATTACTATGGGTTTAGTATGGCGGTGGCTGGAGCATTGCCAAATCCAGACGCTAATGGAGATTATGTCTTTCACCCCAAAACAGAAGGGGAATGTCGCTATCCCACCGATTCATTGCCATGTGTCTTTTTGGCCAATTCTGCTTACACAGTTTACGAATTAGATGTAACTGGTCAAGGGGATGAGCGTGCAGAAGACGCCACTCATGATAGATTTGATACCTGTTTTACATATACCGATGTGGGTGAAGCGAAATATAAGATTGGGAATTATGTGACTGAAACTTATGCTAATGGTCAAGATCCGTTTCTTGGGGATAATTGTCCTACAGGACATTTTTGCACCGAAAACTCCTTTCAAAACAACGTGGTTGGGTTTAAAGAAGCTTGTCCGCCTGGCTATTATCAGTCGTCTGAAGGAATCACGAGGACAAACAGTTTAGTACATTGTAGCAATGAAAACAGTGCTACTACGGAAGTTTTGGCGGCATGTGATCCAAACGACGCCACTTTAGATCCTACGGATTTTGTAGATAAAGTGTGTGTGAGGTGTCCTCGACATACTTATTCAAGCGAAGGGTCGAGAGAATGTACGGAATGTCCACAAGGCAGAATTAAAAAAATGTCAGGGGTCGCAGATGTGAATACAATACTGTTGAATGTCCCAGCTCTTCAACAAACGTCGCCCTCACCTTGGTATTACATACCAAACGAAACAGGCGATGAACTGTCGGATTGTGCACAAATAGCAGCAGGGTTTATCCATATTCCCGAACTCGATGTTCATATGGATTATAACGTACCAGAATTTATGTCTATTCTGTCTTGTCCGTATGGGTACTCTTCAGATCCTGGTACATATCTCATTGATGGTCATGAAGATATTATTGCTGCTGCGTATAAGTCCAAAATTAGTGGGAATTCTGCGATTTTACCTCCATTTGTTTTGTATGAAGAAGATTTATCGTTACCATACAAAACATTGCAGTCGAGTTTGGCCAACGGTTATTGTTTTCCTTGTCCATCGAGTTCGGTTTCAAGTGCGGGGTCAATGCAGTGCACCACCTGTTTTGGTAATTCGGTCAAAATGTATTTGAAATCGGCGTTGGATAAAGTGCTCCAAAACAATATGATGAGCCTCGATTCGTTTCATTTGCCGTCAGGGTCAGTGGTACCAGAGTTGTACGGATGGGAAAATTTCCAAAACATGCAATTGGACGAAGTTGATGGGAACCCCGCTTTAGTGCCCCAACAGAATTATTGGGTCTCGGCAGGTCGGTATGGTTCGCAGCAGGTTACTTGGAAGAATGATTATAATAGTGTTGGAAATCGTGGGACCTTTTGTAGTACAACACGCTTTGATCAATTGGGTGGTGTCAGCCGTTTTGATGTATCGGCTAAAACTGCTGACCTATCGACTTCGGATTTTAACACGCGATTAACACAAGCGTGCAGAAGAGACTGTGAGGGGGATGGAAACTGTAATTTTGTAACGGTTCAACCAGAGAATGTTTACAGCATCGCTAAATATTCGAAAGTAGTGGCAACAGGAACATCATGTGGTAAACCTATTCGGTTTGGCGGTGACAATATAGATTTGGGGTACGCAGGTTCTCAGGCAATTTGTGCGGATAAATGTAAAAACAAAGCTGGGTGCAGATTTTTTAATTACGATCCTCACGGTTACACCCCCGCAGAATTAACACCTTATTACGAGTTACGGCATCGGGGGGCGGAGTGTTCGAGTGAGGATGTACAATTGGGTACATTTGATCCTTCACCCGACGACGACCCTAACAGAAATGAAAAGAAATGCTTCGATCTGTGTGTTGCCAAGGCAGGTTGCAGGGCTTTTATTATAGGACAGAAGGGGGATACGACAGGGAGGGAGGGTAAATGTTGGGAAGAATACCAAGTCGGACCCACGGCGGCTTGCAAATATCCTTATTATTTGATATACAAAGGTTATGATTTTTACGAAATGATATTGCCACCACCAAACACAAAGGGGGACTGCCACATGGTGACGGCAGAATCGAGAGATTGCACATTGAAGGGGTTGGCGCCTTATGGTCCAGGAACGTCCGAATTTTGGGAATTAATACCGTGGGTTACCATGCCAAAGGGTAGTTGTTGCAAGTATAGTAGTCACTCTCAAGGCAATCATAATGCTTATAAGACAGATACTAAGACTGGACACACAACGGGAACAAAAACATATGGCTTTCAGAAAAATATACGATATTTTGATATCAAAACAAAAGACACGAGTGTGACCATAACCACGGCAGATGCCATTTTAGTTTGCAATTATTTGTTTCCTGACATTTTTGGCTGGGATTTTATTGGGTATTCCAGAGAAGCAGTGACACTATCGAATGGGTATACCACAGTGCGTTGCGCACAACACATCCCCGTCTATTTTAAATCATATTCAGGGTTGTGTGATGTCGATACGGCATCGAGAACAGAAAGTAAAATTACGTCCTACACAGAATGTACTGCGGGCGCGACAAACCTGGATGGTGCACCACCATATAGTACGCAAGAAATCTCGGTGACAAATAAACCTTACGGTTGTTACAGGATTGGACATCGCTTATATGTCTTCAATTCGAACGAAAATCCCACACCTTGTCCTTCTGGTGAATATTGTATTTGCAAATATCGAAACACTATTCCTAATTTTGATCATTGGGACACTGGTGATTATTATTCGTTCAGTCGTGTGCCCGATGTCGGAAAATGGGATGAAAGTGCCTATCCGTTTTGCACGAGTTGTGGGCCAGGAGAAAAGACGGTCAGCGGTACGTGCTACGGTTGTCCTGTGGGGCAGTATACGAGTACTATAGCTGAAGCATCGCAACCGTTTTGTAAAACTTGTAGTGCGGGTCAGTATTCGACAGGGCAACGAAGTACATATTGTTTAAATTGTCCGGTTGGATTTTCCCAAATAAATTCTGGTCAAACCTCTTGTTCTGTGTGTGCACCTGGACAGTTTGCAAGTGATTATGGAAGCACCAGTTGTCAAATTTGTGATAAAGGAAGAGTCTCCCCAACAAGTGGATTGGCTGGATGTATTGATTGCGCCCAAGGATATTTTCAGGCAAATACTGATCAGACATTATGTGATAGTTGTTTGCAGGGTCAGTTTCAAAACGAAGTAAGACAAGAGACGTGTATTCTGTGCTTGCCAGGATTGTTTCAACCCGCGGGTGCCCAACCAACATGTAAAGAATGTCCCTCGGGGTATTTTATTGGGAGCAGCGGACAAACTTCGTGCACGGCGTGTGCGGTCGGGTTTGCAATGTCCTTGAGTGGTAGTGTCGGACCGACATGTGATGCGTGTTCGGTGGGCAAATTTGCTGAAAACGAAGGCAGTGGAAGTTGTACGACGTGTTCGCCTGGTCATAGCTGTTCTGCAAGTGGACAAGCCGCGTGCGGGCCCGGGACGTTTGCTGATGGTGTTATTGGGCGTGAAACATGCGAAACCTGCCCTCCTGGAAAAGCTTCTGAAAACACTGCGAACTCAGTTTGTATCACATGTCCTAACGGCAAGGCGATAAATGCTGCACAAACCGAATGTCTTGATTGTAAGGGTAGAAATTACGATCAAGTTTTTCCAAGTCCGTTGGTCAGCGGCAATTCTGGAATCAATTCTGGTGTAGCTGTTTCCGCTTCGTCAATTGATACAGTTGCAGGCACACCTAATACACAAAGAGGAACGGCCGTTGGTGTTGCAAATTCAGATGCGTTCTTTCCGAACAGAGTTACAAGTTTCAAATCGGTGGTCATCACGATGATCGAAACGACATCATTGTGTTTTAAAGCAAGCAGTTGTATCAATCAATGTAGTGTCGAATATGCAGTAGCTGGTAGTTGGAGCCTGTTAAACGAGTGGGATAGGTATAGCACGGGAACGAGCAAATGCACGCCGATTTTTTCAAAAGGGCAGGTTGTGCAAATAAGATTACAATTTTTTGGAGATAATAGTGCCGATCCAGATCTGACCATGCAGATTGAAGCAGAAAATAACTTTGACTTTTTGATCGATTTAGATCAAAGCGCAGAATGTAGAAGTTTGGTATTAACATAAAATATATTTCATTTAATTATTCTACTTGCTCCGCAACACCTCGCCATTTGTTTTTTGTATTGTTTTTAAGAATTTTGCGCATTGTTTTCGGAGAAGATCCCATCTCCTTGGCTGAACTATTTTCCTCAAAATAAAAAAGTTCATAATACGGTATTTTTAAGGAAAATACCGAATAAATTGCGCAATTAATCCCGTGATTTATTCGGTATTTTCCTTAAAAATACCGTATTATGAACTTTTTTATTTTGAGGAAAATAGTTTGAAATTTTTTGGCAACAATAAAACAAGATCTCTTTCCAACCTTCTTCAACACATTCGGTATATGTTAAGAAAATTCTGAATTTTATTACAAAGTAATTAGATATTGATACAAAACAAAAACGTTTCAGTACACCATAACCAACTACAAAATACAAAACAAAAAAAAAATATTAAAAAAACCATCGCAAAAAAAACCATCGCTCGCGGGCTAAAAAAACCATCGCTAAAAATAATATCGTTCGCTCGCAGATAAAAAATTATTCTGTTTTTTTTATATTTTAGTGCTCAATTTCGACAACAACAAATTATATAATTATTACAAATCAAGAAAACACAAAATATTACTAAAAACAAGTAAGTTCGACAAAAACTGCTCTAAATCGATTTTAAACACTGTTTTTGCAAACTGCTCGACTGTAGGATTTTTTTTAGCGAAAATTCTGACAAAAAATTTTTTTTTTCTTTTCCCACCCCCTTCAACTTTTTTTAGGAATAGTAAATAATTAGATAAAGAACAAAATTAAAAGCATGGGATCGTTGTACAAAAGCGAAACGAAATACGAATTTTTATCACGTCGGGGTAAACTCACGCGCAACGTAAATGAGAGAATTACAAGTAATTCTCGGTGCACCTTAAGAGAAATTGACGGCTTTCGAATTTATGATGGCAAACGAATTGGGCATGGCCGTATTGTTCAAGTTGGGGAAATACCCATCAAAAGAACATACTCTATTCAAGTAGTAAATGGCATAATTATGAAGGCACAGCCGAGTGATAAGATTCGTGAAGAATTTCCTCTCGAATTCTGCTCAAATGATAGGGCTGGGGAAAGATGTTGTTCTTCAGTTTTTCATGAACACGAGAACGAAGCGAACAAAGCTTGTGTGCTTTGTGGTACTTCTGTTAAAACGTATCGGTCTTACGAAGCAAATTCAAGACTGGGGTCAGAGGATGGTTCTATTAATCATCGTAATTCAAGCTGTGCACCTTATCCTGGCGCTCGTACAGCCCGTGTCCCTTTAGGAGCTATCAGAGGCGCATATGGAAGCTATGGCGATGAATGGATTCGGAACGCCGGCAGCGAAACGGGCGCAACGGGCGCAATGGGCGCAACGGGCGCAACGAGCGCAACGAATCAAAATGTTAAAACAATTCGTCGCTTTGTTGAACAAATCTCTGATTCATTACAACTTCACAGGGATTACCCATCATGGACCGAACTGGCCCTGAAAAATTTAGACACGATTGATATGTATGTCCATGCTGCCGTGGTTGATGACAATAAAAAATTACGAATGTTAAACAACGGCCGCGCTGTGGCTGCTGCCTTATTGACCGTACCAGCACTTCAATATGATCAAGCAAAAGAGACGCCTTATAATATGCAAACGATAATAATTTGTGCAAATAAATTGATTGGTGGCAGAATTCCTGTCAACACAAAAAACGTAATTAACCATTTGCAACGATTGTCCGACGAATGGTCTATGTTGGACCGTGATTTAATACCAGTAGCTGGAGCCATCGCACCTACAAACAATCAATTACTTGAGGCTGAAACAACCCGACAAGCATTTTTGAACCGTTGCAACTTACAACCAAAATTTTTCATTGGAAAACCAAAACAAGGAAACTTGGGGATTATTCGAGATAAACATGATAAAATTGTTGGTATCTTGGGGATTGGCCTTCAAGTGAATAAAAAAGGTTCTGTTTTACAAGTGACTTCACGTGTCAATGCGACTCAAGATCTGAAAGATGAAATTATGGGTGGCGATTTTATTGTGGAATTCCAAGGGGAAAAACTTCCAGTTACAGAAACTGTTGGGGATTTTGCATCGCGCGTAGAAAAAGCGTGGGACGATAAAAACCCTGGGTTTAGCTTCGTAACTCGAAGAGAACCCCGAAAAAAAAAAACCTTGAGAAAAAGAAAAAGAAAAAGAAATTCCAGCTCTTCCAGCAGCTCTTCCAGCAGCTCTTCCAGTGCAAATAAAAAAATAAAACACACAATAGTAGAATAAAAAATAATGCCAATCGCATTTATGTAAATAAATAACATTATTGAAATATATATTCCCCAGTACTCTTGTATGTCTAACAACCTCCATTCTCAATGTTTAAATCCTGGAGCCATTATAACCTGAGCTCTCTATGAATGAATTGCACAAATCCGGAATATGTTACACATATATCGTTTTGAATTACACTTCGATAGCTATTTTCCACATAAAAATTATGAATAATATTTATGAGTTATTCAATGTGCATCAATCAGCAAATTCGATGGAAATTTTAGAGAGTTGCAAAAAGCAATTGTCCGAATGGAAATTTGATACTGTTTTTTTAGAACTAAAACGTATGGTTTCGCACCTGCAAGCGACTTTAAGTATTAAACGCGTTTTCGAAGAAGGTGAAGAGTATTTGAAGGTATCGGCAAGAATACTCTTAAACCCAGAAACTCGGCAAACCTACGACGCTTATTTAGATGCATTATCTAATCCAACAATTGAAAAAATAAAATTGACACAAGCAAGGATTCAATGGTTCAATTCTAACAATAACACAATTCATTTTTCGAAAAACATGCTCAAACGATTGACAGATACCAATGCCGATCAAAAAAAAGAGACAACGGAGAACCTTCCAAAACGGCACAAAAAATCACATGGCGTCGTGAAACCGATTTGTCGCCAATGTCGTTCACAATTCGATTTTAACGACGACTATTTGGTTTTACATTGTGATTGTACAACGCGTACCGGACATCCCGACTGCATGAATAGTTTCAAAGAAAGGGTCAAAGGGAAATGCCCAGTTTGCAGAAAAACCCTGCTGGTACGGTATCAAATTTCCAAGTATCTGTTTTGGCAGAACAAAGAAAAGTTTAAGTTGATCACGTAATTTATTAACACGTATTTGCTGTGCCTCCTAACGAGGAACAGCCACAGCAATTTGTTTCGGCTAAAACGTTTACATTTGCCGCGTCTATGTCCAAAGTAGTTGTTTTCGTGATATCGCCCCACGAATTACCTGCAGAAATGGCATCTATTCCTGTGCGCAATTCTGACAAAGTGGGATTTGAATTTATTGTATTACTGGAAGAAGTATAGTCACAAGTAAGTCCTGGTT
>Ga0206126_10001671_pt1 | contig 25992 bp, 17 predicted proteins | sample Helgoland_Spring_5_FD_148621 | JGI IMG/M metagenome (GOLD analysis project Ga0206126, IMG submission 148621) | Pelagic subsurface seawater microbial communities from Kabeltonne, Helgoland, North Sea - Helgoland_Spring_Bloom_20160412_1 | ecosystem: Environmental > Aquatic > Marine > Epipelagic ...
GATGGTTTGAGGGCTTTGGTAATTTCTTCTCCATAAGGCGTCCCATGGATACCGGTAAAAAAAATCAGCCCTTTGAGCCGGACAAACCGGCCGTGATGACTTTTTATGTTCCGTTTAATAATCCCGGACATCCTATATCCGTACAAGGAACTATGGGCCGTGCTGAGCTGCTCCGCAAATCCTATAGTGATTATGAAAAAGAAATTGTTGAGCAAATGACCCTAATGTTTTCCGACTATGGTTTTAACGCTCGGAGAGATATCGCAGGAATTGTTCTCAACCGATGGGGTCATGCCTATATCTCACCACAGCCCGGTTTTCATTTTGGCAAAGATGGCAAAGAATCTCCCAAAGAAATCGTAAAAAAAGGTTACGGCCGAATACAGTTTGGTCACTCAGAACTCAGTGGCTATATGAGCCATACCAATGCACTCACTGAGGGGTCAAGAGCGGCACTTGCTGCCATGGAATTACTGTAAATGAAGCCTTAGTGGGAAAGATGCGATGTTATTCCATTTCCCCCTCAATGCATACCCAATATTATAAAAAAAGCCATCGGTTATGGGTCCACAGTCTTGACTCCAACCACACCCTTTAGGTATATAGGACTACCATTCCTTTATTCTTAACATATCCACAGTAGGACTTTGATTTCATGTCCTCAATAGGCCAATTATATCTTCGATTCTTTGTTCCGTTTAGATCGTTGAAGACTTATGCATCTGCTGATTATGATATCCTTAATGTATTTTAAAAATAGAAATAATCCTCTAAACATGCATCGAGTACAACGGATTCTTTACTATCAACGTTGATAATTATAGCATCCTCGATGAAGTGTTTTTTTTAGTATTCTTTTAGCTTATATTCGTCTAAATAACGTTTCAGAGTATTCATCCTATTTATACTTTTTGATGATTACAAATGAGATGAATTTTTTTGACGTTCAATTAATAAATATCTTGATGCTATTTTTGAAAAATTTGACCTCCCAACTACTCTTGCTCTTTGCATTTATTCCTTCTGTTTTTGCCGATCAATACCCCTTTAATTATCAGATAGATATTCAACATTATGCTTTTGAGCTTACCTTATCAGATGATACCGATGAACTAGTAGGAACTACCTCCATTGAAATTCTATTCAAATCAAATGATGTTGGACAGTTCAGACTAGATCTAGCCAACAAAACAAAAGAACGTCTCGGTAGAGGCATGGAAGTATCCTCTATCACATCAGCAGGTTCCCAATTAAAATACCGACATCAAGGAGATGCTTTGGTCATTAAGATGGATCAACCGGTGGGTAAAGGAAGCCTTAAAACTTTCATTATTGAGTATAGAGGTATCCCACAGGCAGGCTTAGAAATAAAAAATAATCACAATGGTGATCGAACATTCTTTTGTGAAAGTTGGCCCAACAATACCAGAAATTGGCTCCCTACCATTGACCATCCCTATGAAAAGGCAACGGTTGAGTTTAAAATCATTGCACCCGCCAAATACAAAGTGGTATCAAATGGCGTCTTGATGGAGGAATCACTCCTGACTAGAAACCGTAAATTTACCCATTGGAAGCAATCGGTTCCGGTATCTTGTTGGCTTTACGTATTGGGGGTAGCAGAATTTGCAGTTCAGCAAGTAGATACCTTTGAAGGCAAGCCCATCCAGTCTTGGATTTATGCCAAAGATCGAGATGCTGGTTTTCATGACTTTGCCCACCCCACCAAAAGCGTACTTGAATTTTTCAGCCTCTATGTGGGGCCTTTTGCCTATGAAAAACTCGCCAATATCCAATCATCGAGTGTGACCAGTGGGGCTATGGAGACCGCCTCAGCCATCCTCTATGCAGAAAACCTTATTACGGGTCAAGCTACAGAAAGGCTTAGGAATGTCGTGATTCATGAGATCGCACATCAATGGTTTGGTAATTCGGTGACTGAATCTACTTGGGATGATGCTTGGCTTAGTGAAGGATTTGCTACTTATTTCACTATGCTATTTCAATCGCATCAATATGGCCATGAAACATACATTAAAGAGCTTAAAGCAGCAAAAAAGCTCATCAAAGGCTACCATAAAAAAGACAGCAGTTTCATTGTCATTGATGACCGAACGGCTGAATTAGGCCCTGTAGTAACGGGTATGACCTATAAAAAAGGAGCTTGGTTTTTACATATGTTACGTGAGAAAATGGGACACGAAACTTTCAAAATGGGGATACAATCCTATTATAAGAAATATTTCAATGGCCATGCTTCCACGGCAGACTTTATTCATGAAATGGAACTCTTTACCTCTGAGGATTTGGACCCGTTTCTGAATCAATGGCTAAAACGTCCAGACATGCTTCAAATTAGTGCCGATTGGTCCTATGATGAAAGCCTCAGCCAAATAAATCTAACATTAACGCAAAAGGCTACCTCAGAGGTATTATTCGATGTGCCAGTTGAGTTTGAAGTACATTTTTCCGATGGAATAGATCCTGTTGTATTCCAAGTAGACATGAGCGCACGCTCGGCCTCCTATACAATCACAGCACTTATCAAACCTCAACTCATTTTAGCTGATCCCAGAACGGTATTACTGGCGGACATCCGATTAACGGAACAAAGATGATCACTACCTATTGAGTCGAAACCTTACATTCTTAGTCCTGTAAGATCATTCTGTTACCATCTTTGTCTAATTCAACAGCAATCCCCTTACCCAATTTGTTTAGGTTGCTTAATTGTGATTCCTTGTCTCCTACCACTACATATACCATTTCATTTTCGACCAAATATTGGTCAATGACTGATCTAAAATTAGTCAATGTCATGTTCATCAATTCATTTTGATCTTCCTCTAGATAAGTCAAAGACTTATTATACTTGCTCATATTTCGCAAGAGACTGAGTTTTGCAGACAAACTTTCGTAAGATCCAGCGTTCGATTTAATCAACTTATTTTGAGTAATACCCACCTCCTCATCGGTGAAAGTTATACTGTAATTTCGTATTAGATCCTCGATGATCTCCATCGATGCACTGGTCGCATTAGCTCTAACACTTGAATATGCCACAAAGGGTGACACTTCCTTACTTTCCCCAACAAAAGAATAAGCACCATACGTATAACCCTTTTCAATTCTCAGGGTTTGAAATAACCTACCACTGGAACCTCCTCCCAAAATTTCATTCGCAAAGGATAGCTTATTAAATGAAGCATCCGATGCAGATAGTACCAGTTTACCAACAAATATAACAGACTGTTTGGCTCCTGGAACATCAATAAAATAAAGCTTCTGATCAATATTATGGATGGTATTCACTTTCTCAGTTAGGGGTCGCTCACCTATCTTCCATTTTTTATCCAGTGACTCAAAAGCCTTGATAACCTGGTCACTTTTAATGGCTCCTACTACATGTATAGTTGCTAAGGTAGAACTGATATTCTTTTCATAATAATCCATTAAATCATCAATAGTTAGCTTTTCAAGGGTCTCCAAGGTACCGTTAGCAGACGTTGCATAAATATGATCAGGTCCGTACAGCAATTTGGTAAGATTTCGATAAGCGATATTTGTAGGATTCGATTCATTCCCCTCTAATTGAGTCCTTCGTTTTTGTATCAATCTATCATACTCAGCTTGATCCCATCTCGGATACAGCAATATTTCTGTAATTAACGAAACCGTTGCCTCAAAATTTTTAGCCAAGCAGGTGGCCGAGATTCTTATTTCCTCGTTAGTACTGTAGATATTGATAGACGCCCCCAATAAGCCTATCGCCTCTTCCAACTCCATAGGCGTTTTAGATGCCGTCCCCTCTATCATTAAATCTGCCAATAATACAGAGGTACCAGATTTTTCAGCACGGTCCAGGCGATGACCTCCATCTAATGTAATGTCAAATGTCACCAAAGGGATTTCATTATTCTCAATGCCATGCATCCGAATTCCTGTATTTGTTAAATTCTCAATCCATACATCAGGCATCTCAAATAACGGTAATTCACTTAACTCTGGCTCGGACCTATCAAAAATAGCAGGCGTTTTATCGTACACTGCCTCATCCCCCTGACTGACTTCCTCATTTTCGATATTGGCCACTATTTGTTCCTGGAAAACCTTCGCTTTTATAGCGCCGTCTACTGTTAAAGACGTTTGACCATAGGGTACAAAACTTGTCATCACATAGGGTTGTCCTTTGATGTATTTGTGGTAAACACGCAATACATCTTCTCGGGTAACCTTATTGATTAAATCTGCACGCTTCACAACATAACCAGGATCACCAGCATATTCATTATCTTTAACTAAGGTATAAGCTTTATCCAGAATGGTTTCAATACTCCTGTATAAACTGGTCTCGGACTCTGCTTTGATTTTTTGAAGTTCTTTGTCGCCAAATCCATCCTTTTCAAATAATTCAAAGGCTTCATCAATGGCTTTTTTTACTGAATCTAAATCCACACCCGCATTGGCACGCACTCGGATTACGAATTCTCCCGCTAACTCCTTACTGCTTTGATAACTTGAAACAGCTGGTGCCCATTTTTTATCTTGAACGATAATCTTATAAAAAGGTGCCTTTTTACTATCATCAAGCACTGCAGATAAAACATTCAGCGCCTGTACGTCGGGATGGTATTCCTCAACCGTTGGAAATACCATTCTCAGTTCAGGTAGTTTGGCGAAATTATCTTCGAAATATAAAGATTTTGAACCTACAAGATTTACAGGCATCGGAGCTAAAGATTGAACTACGGGCCCTTTTCTGATTTCACCAAACCATTGCACTACTTTTGCTTTGGTTTCGGCTATATCTATATCCCCAGCAATCACCAATGATGCATTTGCCGCACCATAGTAGGTTTCATAAAATTCCTTTACATCTACTAATTCAGCCGATTGAAGATCTTCCAACTCCCCGATGACGGTCCAACTATATGGATGACCCGATGGATATAGATTTTTAATAATGATTTCATTGGTAAAGCCATAGGGCGCATTATCAACTCTTTCTCTTTTTTCATTTTTTACTACCTGTTTTTCTCGTTCTAAGGCTTCCTCAGTAACTGTTTTAATCATATAGCCAAAGCGATCAGAGTCAATCCATAGAATTTTATCAAATGCATCTTTTGGAACCACCTCGTAATAAATAGTTCCATCATTCCATGTGCCTCCATTTCTTGTTCCACCCCATTCAGGAATCATTTTCCTATTGGCCCCTCTAGGCACATTCTCAGAATCGTTGAAGGACATATGCTCAAAAAAATGAGCAAAGCCTGTTCGCCCTGGCTTCTCTCTATTCGAACCCACATGCATCACAGTGGCCACTGCGACAACAGGATCAGAATGGTCCTCATGAAGGATCACCTCAAGGCCATTTTCTAAGGTAAATTTCTCATAATCAATCGAAAAATTTGCTGAGTCCGTTTGGCATCCTGATATTATGCAAATATGGACGGTAAAAAATAATTTTAAATATCTCATTAGGTAAGGAAAATATGCGTTGATTTTAGAATTTATTTATAATTAAATATAAATTTTTAAAAGTACTACTTAATCTTTGATCCTTCACCTTCATTTATAATTCCAGTAAAATTGGCGACTAAATTGACTCAAATCCAAGTAAAAAATTGACCCATTTAACACTTCCAATTATCACTTGCTACACATCTATTGTATTTAACAATCAATAATAAACTGTAAAAAAATGAATGATTCTTTGTAATGGTTCATAAAAATGAATAGCTAGCTCTTCTGATGAGTCAAACTGTGTTTGTTTTGCCAGTCACACAAATCTTGCAATATCTTTTTCAACTGAATGGCACCTTCCGTCAATGAGTACTCTACTTTTTGGGGGGTCTCATTAAACTGCTGACGAAGCACCAAACCGTCTCGTTCCATTTCTTTCAACTGATCTCCTAGCACCTTTCCGGAGATCAAAGGAATCATATACGCAAGTTCACCAAAACGAAGTTTACCATCCATAAGCCTTGACAAAACAATGATTTTCCACTTCCCCCCCAAGATTTGCATGGCATTACTGATAGGACAACTATTGTTTAATTCCATATCGATCATTTACAAGGTAATCAATCGAAAAGTAAGTTAACAAAAATCAGATTTTTTTTCAATAGAAAAAGCTCAAAAATGCTGCCTAAATATAGTAATATCAAAATAAATATTAAAGGGAAATCAAATAATTATGAATAATATATGTCTTAACACTGAGTTACTTTTTAATCACTTAAAATTACCCCGTTTGACAAAAAATATAGTTCATCATCCAATGAACAGTTGGGATCATTTGATACCGGTGGTGGATAGTTAGCACCTCCATTACTTTCGCTGTGGGGCTGGCATCACAAGTAAAAATGAGATTTAATGGCGATTATTAGGGCTTCTTTAGTAAACCGAATACAGAACTTGAAACCTTCAATGCTTTACAGTAAAAATATAAGGAGTATAACAATATATTAATTACCTTATTATTCGAAAATTAAGATATTTTCACCAAAAATAACCTTTAAACTTCTCGTAGAATTGCCAATAACTTAAATATGATCTTGGAAGCACGCCTTTTTGATGGTATTTCTCACCAAGAGATATTTTTATTATTTTTCAAACAAGACAGCTTTTTCGCCGTTTTCTTTTCTAAGTACTTCTAATAAACCTCAAGTATATTCATCCCAGTCTTATAACCTATCACAAAAAAATATTTGATCTAATAGTCCCTTACTAATACAACCTATTTGTATCAATGATCTACTGCTCAATCCTCAGGTAATATAGCTCCAAGTGGGACGATCACTTTTGTTTTCCGAAAGTAAAGGCTGTTAGGAGTAATTCTTATTGGCAATCGTCTTTGCTAATCTTTTTAAATCGGATACATCATTTAACTCTATTTTGGTCAAATATCCAATCCCCTACCTCTGGCTGGATACTAGAGGCACAAAAGTGATTTCATAGGTCATCACATCTTTAAATAAGAAGATGACACGCGCGACAACCTCGTTGACATACATAGAAACTACTACTTACCCTTTTTAAGTTTCTTTTCTGCCTTCTTTTCTTTTGGTGTTTTGGCGGGTTCCTTCTTTACATTTTTTTTCGTGTTGATGCCTTTAGCCATGATGATTTAAATTATGTTTTTTTAAAGATATGCCTTATTAGCTCCGCAATTAGAATCAATACCTATTTTTTTATGATCTCAGCCGGATGTCCACAATTCTATAATGCTTAAAATACAACTTTTAAATCACCCTATTTATTTACTCAATATCAGGTCAACGCATAAATTCATAACTTGATAACCTGCTTATTGCCATCGCTGATAATAAAATCAATCATCAAATAAGGCCTTTTCCAAGGAATTCAATTTAAATTGTAGTGTTTAGGTTTAAATAAAGGATAACATTTTTAAAAAATAATAATAATTTATATTTGAAGTCAAAAGAGCACAGTTTTAGCTCCCTCAATACAACCAGGCAACAGCCATAACCTCAAGAATTAACTCATTATGAAATTTAGACTTCCCATTTTAGTGATAGGAACCCTTTTCACATGTCTCAACGTATTCGCTCAAAATAATTATTCTGGGGGAAATGCATTAGACAATTATATAGGTTATTCCACTTCCTATTTTCAACCTGCATCTATTGTCAATTCTCTTCAAAAATTAAGCATCAGCGGCTCTTTAAATAACCTAAAAACTAATAACTATACAGGTAGTAATACAAGCATTCTGAGTAAGACCTTTGGAAATGAGAGTTCCAGATATAGAGATCATTCTGGACTCGGATACCAGTCCAGAAATTCTAGTACTGACTTAGTTGGAGTAAGTTATGAAATCAATCACAATAACGCCATTGGATTAAGTTTTCGCATTCGATCCTTCGGTAATCTGGATGGTCTTTCTAACGAATGGACCAATGCCATTCACAACGATTATGATAACTCAACACCTTTAAATACCCCTATTTCATTTGAAAATTACTCCTACAATCAGTTCATCTATTTAGAGAATAGATTTAACTATGCCCGGGTCATAAAAAATGAAAAAGCTAACTTTATAAAAGCAGGAATTGCTGTTAAATTGATTAATGGTATTGATGCTACCTATCTCTATTCTGATCAGGGAAGCTTTGAATTCGATGGTTCGGCCAGCTCAGAGGCCACTTTTGCCTCTACCGAATTTAATTATGGCAGAGCCGAAAAAGGCAATATGTTTACTTCGAGAAATACAGGTATCGGACTAGATTTAGGAGCAGTGTATGAATATCGTCCAAAATACAACAGGTTCAATTATGACATGGATGGAGAAACAAATATTGAGCGATACGATCGCACGAAATATTTATTCAAATTTGGCCTTAGCATCACCGATATTGGAAGGGTGAGGTTTACTCGAGATAGCCTCTCCTACGATTTTACCACTGCCAATAATACCTATGACACAGAAGCACTCGGAGCGCTCACCTTTGTCGATTTAGACATCCAAAAACTAGATGAAACGACTGTTTTTAAGAGTTTTGATGATTTTGCGGATGCTTCCACTAAAAATCAAAAGCAAGATGAAATGTTCAATATGAACCTTCCCACTTCGCTCAATTTACACGCAGACTATCACTTCTCAAAAAACTTATTTTTAGGTTATACTTCCTCCACAGCCTTAATAAGAAAATCTGATCTCCACAAAGTGCATGTGAAATCGATACACTCAATTGTTCCGAGATATAGTTCTGAAAAGATAGGAGTAGCCCTTCCGTTATCCATTCAGAGGAACGGTCAGTTCAATGTGGGACTGTCCGGTCGTGTCAGTCTGCTTGAGCTGACGAACAGACTGAATGCCAGAGATGGTATCATATCTGTCGTCGGAGGTATGCATAATATCACAGGACTACTGGGTAAAAGAGCAAGATTCAACTCAAGTATATTCGCTGGCATCGTTTTCAATCTAGGATACAAAGTACCCTCAGACATCGATCTTGATAAAGTATCTGACAGCAAAGATGGTTGTTTGTACGATCCCGGCTTATTGAGTCTGTTGGGATGTCCGGATACGGATGGAGATGGAATTCCGGATGCTCAAGATTATTGTATTTACACACCTGGTCCCAAAAAGCACAATGGATGCCCTGATACCGATGGAGATGGCATTTTGGATCTGAATGATCAATGTCCTTTAATTGCCGGATTGCCCATTCACTACGGGTGTCCTGATCGTGACAAAGATGGAGTGATCGATGTAGTAGACAGATGTCCTGACATCGCCGGCATTGAATTTAATAATGGCTGCCCTTTTGAAAATACAGGATGTTGTACCGACAATGACGGTGATGGCACTACTAATTTACTTGATAAATGTCCTGAAATTTCAGGATCTATCTACAATGAAGGCTGTCCTATTGATTCAACCAATCTTGAGAAAATTGATTTTTACAAAAACAAAAAAGATATTGACCCAAATCATACCATAGAAAAAATCGAACAAATCAAAAAAGAACAAGTTGATAATGAAATGCCCGATGGTACTCAAATTGCCATTAATCCCATTTCAATAGAAACAACAACAGTCATCAATAATGACAAAAATGATAAGGAGAGCAAGAAAGATAAAAATAAGGATGACAAGGATAAGAAGACTGACCGAGCTTCGAACTCAGGGTCTTCCAGAGGTTTCATTGAAGCCCTTAATGTTTATTTTGACAGCAACGATGCGACTCTCACTAATAGCTATAATGACCAAATCATTGAATTGGTAAATAGATATGATTTCTCCGATGGAAGCACATATCAGATCATCATTGTCGGTCATACCGATAATGATGGAGATGAGAATTACAATCTCATTCTATCGAAAAAGCGAGCGGAGACGGTACGCAGAAAACTAGAAACATTTGGAGCCAAATATGAGCAGATAGAGGTGTACTATTATGGTGAATGGAAACCTTTGAAAGACAACAATAATAAAGGACAAAAAGGATTTAATAGAAGGGTTGAAATCCAAGTATTGAAAAAATAAGCAGCTCATTAAGAGTTTCGTGAACCTCGATCCATATTGTTAAATGATGAGCCTTAGCCCCCATGGAGTTATGGCTCATTATGATGCAACGGTAAGAATACTTCTGACTAAACTTTTTTGGAATTTTAAAAAAAAGACAAAGTATCTTATCCTTGTTTTCCTTTTAATTGAGTCTTATCTGTTTTTTCATAATTATTTTAAATACTTCGCACGGATTAAATAGATATTTACTTACTTTTATCATCTAAAAAAAATAATTATGAATATCCATTCTGCAAAATTCAAATCATTTCTATTCATTTTAGCTTTTGCCATTAATTCTTGTGGGGATGCGGTAAAGAGTAAATCTTCTGCATCAGAAAGTGCTGAATTTGAAACAGCAAAAAATCAAATGAATGCAGACGTTAATGCCTTATTGAGTTCCTTTCCTCCTCCTTCAGAAATACCCTATCTATTAATGGCGACCGGTAGTGATTTTGATGGTACGGCAGTCAATGAGGTATCAAAAGTGGATGATTATACTCGTGAGATTACTAAATCTGCTGTTAATATAGGTATTTATACAACAGATATTGGTTACTTGATTTCCTACGACAAAACGCAATCAGCACTAGAATATATCGGTGCTTGTCAAAAACTTTCTGAAGCAGTAGGTGTCAATTCGGTGGTAGATCTTGAATTAATGCTCAGGTTTGAGCAAAATTTGTTGAATAAAGATTCCTTAAAAACATTGGTAGATGAGGCCTCTAACCAGTCCAATAAACTTCTGGAAAGTACAGGAAGATTAGATATAGCTAGTTTAATTTTGTCTGGTTCTATTGTTGAAGGTTTGTATATCTCCACTCAGCTCATTAAAAATTACCCTGAAGACACGCCTGCTGAAATAAGAGATCTTATTTTAGAGCCATTAATCAAGGTGGTCATTGATCAAAAAGAAGGGCTTGATAATTTGATCCAAATAGTTAAAAAGTTTGATGATAACCAGACTCTGAGTTCACTATTGATGGATTTAAACAAAATTAAAATGATCTATGAGAACGAATTGATTGAAATCAGTGCTCAAATTGCTTCAAATAAAGGCGATATGATGTTACAATCCAAGGTACTTGATCATCTTACTGCTGAAATCAGTCGGATAAGGAACTCATTCGTTCAATAAGTCTTTTTGTTGTGACGTTTAGAGTTTTAATCTACAAACGTTTCTTTTGAACCAACAAGACAAAGCGAGACACCCCTGATTTTTGTGAAATGGATAAATGGATTTTTTATTGCTAAAGATCATCCTATTTGATCTAATGCCATCAAGCGATTCTTTAAAACTCAGCCCTCGCAGATAAAGTAACTAATCAGATAAAAAATGAGTGAACAAGTTCTAAATGCCATTCTTCAATTATTGGGATTAATCGCAAGAGAAGATGGAGTCACAGCGGAGGAAGAACAAACTGTTACTCGTTTTTTACGAGAGGAGGTATCACATCAAGATTTAGACACCTACCTCAATGTGTTTCGAAAATACATAACTCTGGCCAATGAACAGACTGATACGATAGATGAAATATGCAGTCGCGTTAATCAAGAACAATCAAATAATCAAAAAACCATCATTGTCATACGATTAATGGAAATGGTCATTGCCGATGGGCACGTATCAGTAAAAGAAAATGAACTCCTCTACAAAATTTCTAAACAATTATATTTTAGTGATCAAGTAACAGATTTGATTAAGCAATTTGTTCTTGCTACCCATTCGGCTAGTGTTGATTCAGAGCATATGTTGCTCATTGATGATGGGGAAGTAAAATCCTCAGAACCTACTAAATCCATCCAAATGGATCATTTAGATGGATTTGTAGCGGTATTAAGAATTCCTGATTTTGATATCTATTTTGCCAAAAACATAGGTTCGACAGATATCATGCTGAATAACTTTGTCATGATCAAAAATCATGTCTACATCTTGTCATTGGGGTGCGTAATAAAGAGTCATCATAGCTCTCCTGTCTATTTTAGCAGTATCTTAACTCAGTTTAGGAAACCCGACAGTCTTTTTCAATTGAGTTTTGTAGCTACCGATATTTCTTATAAATTTCCTAATGGAAATATTGGTTTAAGAAACGTGAACCTGGCAGCAGAAGGTGGACAATTGATCGCATTTATGGGGGGCAGTGGCGCTGGGAAATCAACCCTATTAAATGTATTAAATGGCAATGATAATCCCTCTACCGGAAGCTTAAAGATCAATAGTATTGATCTTCATAAGGATAAAGCTAAATTAGAAGGCGTCATAGGCTATGTCCCTCAAGATGATCTCCTAGTAGAAGAATTGACTGTCTTTAATAATTTACTTTTTACTGCAAAGCTTTGCTTTAAAAACAAAGGTGAAAAAGAATTAATCGAATTATCTCAAAACCTCTTAGATGCCCTAGGCCTCAATAAAGCCGCTAATTTAAAGGTAGGGAATCCACTTGACAAAACCATCAGTGGTGGACAGAGAAAACGACTCAATATAGGCCTTGAATTAATTAGAGAACCCTCAGTTTTATTTGTAGATGAACCCACCAGCGGTCTGTCTTCCAGAGATTCTGAAAATATCATGGATCTTTTAAAGGAATTGTCGTTAAAAGGGAAATTGATTTTCGTAGTCATTCATCAACCCTCCGAGGATATATTCAAAATGTTTGATGAACTTATCATTTTAGATGTCGGTGGTTATCAAATCTACCACGGTAACCCTACGGAAGCCATCCCTTACTTTAGATCATTGGTGCAGTTAGTCAATACCACCTCCAGCGCTAATCCAGAACAAATCTTCAATATCATCGAGAGTAAGATGATTGACGAAAATGGGCATTTTACTCAAAAAAGAAAGATATCACCCGAAGAATGGCACGCTCATTATCTGAAAAATATCAAATTGAAGTCAGTTAAAGAAGCCATCAATCTACCTCACAAAACCTTAGACATCCCAAATAAGATCAAGCAATGGATGCTTTTTTGTCAACGTGACCTGATGTCAAAATTGAGCAATAAACAGTACCTACTCATCAACTTCCTGGAAGCCCCACTACTCGCTTTCTTATTGGCCTTCATTATCAGATACAATGGTACGAGCGGCAGTGAATATACCTTAGAAGAAAATCTGAATCTTCCTGTCTTCTTTTTCATGAGTGTCATTGTTGCTTTATTTATGGGGCTAACCATCAGTGCTGAGGAAATCATTCGAGATAGAAAAATTTTAAAGCGAGAGGCCTTCCTTAATTTGAGCCGTTTGAGCTATTTGTTGTCCAAAATCGTCATATTATTCAGTATTTCATTGGGTCAAACTTTAAGCTTTGTATGGATCAGTAATTGGATCCTGGAGATACAGGATATGAATGTGAGTACTTGGATCATTTTGTTTTCTGTATCCTGCTTTGCTAATATATTAGGACTGAACATCTCTAGTGCTTTTAAATCAGCCGTGACGGTGTATATCCTCATTCCTTTACTCATCATACCGCAACTTTTATTAAGTGGTGTCGTAGTTAATTTTGATAAATTAAATACCGCCCTAACTTCACAGCAAAAAGTACCCATGATTGGTGAAATCATGGCCAGTAGATGGGCATTTGAAGCCTTGGCCGTTTCTCAATTTAAGGACAATGCCTATGGAAAAATAACCTATGAGTTAGATAAAGAAATATCTCAAAATGAGTACGCTGCCATTTATTATATCCCGAAATTACAAAGTCACTTAGATTTTGTAAATATGCATTACAGAAGTCAATCTCCCGAGCAGTTAAAAGGAGTTGCAGATCGTTTAACTACCTTGCGGAACGAAATAACGAATGTTTTAAAAATTATTGGTGTTGACAAATTCACGAAAATAGATCAGCTTACAATAGATTCCTTTTCACCTACCCTGATGCATGAAGCGGAAGCATTTTTCGAAGATTTGAGAATTTATTACAACAACAAAGCAAAAAAAGGGAGAGTAAAGAAAGATGAAATACTTGATCCTATCCCTAATGACGCCCAGGCTTTACTGAAGTCGAAATCTCACAATAAAGCCATTGCTTCCTTAGTAAAAAATATAAGTGCACCCCAACGAATCATAGAGGTGGACAACCAATTGATTCAAAAAATCTATCCTATTTTTCAAGAAAAACGTTCTCCTGGACATTTAATGGACTTTAGAACCATATTTTATGCTCCTTCAAAATACATTTTGGGATATCATATGGATACGCTCTATTTTAATCTCTTAATCATCTGGCTTATGACCCTTTTCTTAGGCATCAGTTTATATTATGATTGGCTCAGGAAGTTGGTTTCATAATCTAAAGGTGTTTTACCCGTTACTCATTAAAAAAAGAAGCGCCATTAAAGTTAATAGCTACTACTCATGTCTCGCCCTGAGGCTATAATTAAGCGCAAAATCCCAAAATTAAAGACAGAATTACTAACTTCTTGATAGGTTTCTGATCCCTCTCTTTTCTTTTTAATGATGCCGTATTCCTTGGCAGCCGTAATCGTCGAACCTATATCTCTAGTTAAATCTTTGGTTATCCAAATATTTTTTAATTAAACTACAAGTCTAAATTATTTTCGAAACAAGTAAACTAACAAAATCATGAAAAAAATATTCAGTATTTTATTGATCTTTATGAGTTCCTTTTTGCAGGCCCAAGAATATTATTGGTCTTCTTATAACATAACTGTAGCAGATCATGATATCGAAACCGTAGCCGGACTGATGGATGCCTATTTCAGTCAAGAAGAAAGTAAAAATGCAGGTATTAGCGTTTATCTTTTTGAAAATCACTTTTTCGACCACTCGGTAGATTATACGCATTCGATAGTTTTCACAGGTTCATTAGATGATCTAAGCAATCAATACGCCAAAGAATCTACTGCCGATTGGAAGTTGTTCTTAACCAAATTAAATAACTATGCCACTACACACAGTGCTGGGCAAGGCAACAGTATTGCTTCCTTTGGAGAACCTGGTTCTCATCCCATTCAAAACGTTATTTTTTTAGAAGTCAACGATGCCGCTACCTTTGCCACTCATTTTAAAAAATACAATGGCAAGTACAATCCTACTGACAGAAGGGTCACACTTGGCAGATTCAATGCGGGACGAAGCCCCTATGGAGAATCTCATTATGTTCTAGTAGGTATGGATGATTTTAAAACTATGATGAACTCTGGTAGTTATCGAGAAACCAATACTGCCGCCAAAAAAGCATGGAGCGAATACATGGACGTATTAGATGGAAACGTTTCAATCATTCGGTCAGTGACTCGAATTATGGTGGGTAAATGGTAAAAGAACAGGCCCAAACAAAAAAAGCAAGGTCTATACAAACCTTGCTTTTTTTATTTCATTTAGACCTCTTCTGCTATTAAGATTCATAAGACCACTTACCCCCCACCATCGTTCTTTGAATAGGGATATCTATAATGCTCATCGGATCCACTTTGAGCGGATTCTGATCCAAAACCACTAAATCAGCTAATTTCCCTACCTCTAAAGATCCTTTTATCTGTTCTTCAAAGGAGGCATAGGCGCCATGGATGGTACCTACTTTTATGGCCTCTTCAACAGTTATTCTTTGACTAGGACCCCAAAGATTTCCATTATAATCTCGTCGAGTTACGCTTGATTGTATCGCCATCATAGGTTCAAAAGGTCCTGGAGGATAGTCTGAAGTTTGGGTGACATTGATACCTGCATCCAAAAAACTTTTGACTGCAAACATCCGTTCCAACCTTTCTTTACCATATTCTTTCATTTTCTCTCCATGCCAATAGACATAAGTAGAAAATGGAGTAGGAATAGCTTTTAGCGCTTTGATTCTTCTGATTAAATCATCATTAATAACCGTACAGTGTTCCAGTCTAAATCGAGGATCTTTTCGATAATACACTTTTTGCAATCTTTCATATACATTAAGCACGATGTCTATACCCACATCTCCATTGGCATGGATCCCTATTTGCCAGTCTTTTTTATGCGCTTTTACGGCTTGCTCATAGAGCACCTCTTCATCATTGACGATGATACCATAGTCATTGGGTCGGCCAATATAAGATTCTGAGAGTCTAGCCGTTCTCTCTGAAATAGATCCATCACAGGCCAATTTCATCGCACCCACTCGCACCCACTCATCACCATCTCCCGTTTTCTTACCTGCTCGCATCATTTCATCTACTCCCCTACCACGCATCATACAATAAATCCTAGTCTTTAATTCTTTTGCATCATGAGCATCTTGATAACTCTGATAGGACCTAGCATCGGTTCCTGCGTCAGTGACTGAAGTGATTCCTGATTTAGACATCATTTGAGAAATTAACTTGGCTCCGGCTTGATATTCTGATCGCGAAAAAATGTTTGGAATTAAATTTTCAATTGCAGAAGTAGCCGATTCCAATAACCTACCGGTTAATTCCCCTGAAATAGCATCTCTTTCTATATGTCCACCCAAAGGATCGGCAGTGTTTCTATCAATTCCCCCTAAGGTCAATGCCATAGAATTGACATAAGCGGTATGACCACCCCGATGCCTTATAATTACGGGATGATGGGGCGATACTTCATCTAAATCTTTATTATTGATAAATCTCTTTTCTGATGTTTTGGTATCATCATATTTAAACCCCTCTACCCATTCACCCTCTGGCGTATTTTTAGTTCTCTCATAAATAGCCTTTTTAATTGCTGATATTGACCTGAGATCACAATCAACATTTCTTAAATGTGCACGTCCAGAGGAGGCCGGATGAGAATGTGAATCAATAAATCCAGGCAATATTGTTTTACCTGAAATATCGATTTTTTTAGTAAAGCCAGTCGCCAGCTTAAGTATAGACTCATTTGTTCCCACGACAATAATTTTATCTGATGATATAGCTATGGCCTGGGCGCTGGGTTGATTGGGATTTACCGTAATAATATTCGCATTATACAATATGAGATCAATCGACTGTTGATAAAAAGGCAGCATGACCAAAGGACTTAAAGAGGCTAAAAATGTTCTTCTATTGAAATTTTTCATCATTATATGATTTTATGAAACATAATAATTTAGGATACGCTTTAATATCATTCAGTAGCCGGTTTGTCTGGAAATAACTTAGAAACTAGATAGCCTGACAAAAGTCCGGTGAATAATGCCGGTACCAACTCTGCTATTTTGTCAAAAATAAATTCCAATGCTCTCTAATTTAGGCATGATAAATTTAAAAAACAAAACGCCAAGAAATCCCGATATCATCGCTGAAATGATTCTTTTTCTTCTTTTTCAGTAAATCCCTTCCAAAATAAGGTAAGGATAATCGTCAGACAAAAGCTCGCTGCTATACCATGAAACCCTATCAATACAAACCAAAATATGGTCCGCTCTGGGGTTGATATAGCCACTAATAAAGCGAGAGAGGCTAAAAAAATGTCATAATTCGAAAGATACTCATGAGCTTTTTAAGTGAAACGGTAGGATTTAATATCTAAAAAGAGCACGCTTGATGCCGATAATGAATCTACCGTGGACATACTTTCGACCAAAATAACCACCATATAAATACCGACAAATACAGTGGGTAATAAATATTCGACTAGCAGTATCAATGAATTTTGCCCGTTATTTCCAAGTGTTTCTTCATCATGATAACCCACTTTAGTGAAAAAATATTGGACCATAATCCCTATCAAAACTGCAATACAATCACTAAAAAATGTAAAAAATACAGCTACTCACTTTCCCCTAACTATTTCGGCCTCATTTTTTATGGGCATAAACCGAACAAAAATCTGAGGGGATCCTAAAAAAGCTAATCCAATACAGGTTCAGCCAATGATAGTAGCCGCGTTGACGGAATAAAATCCACCTAACCCCTAGAGTGATACTAAATCCGGATCAATATGGGCTATACTTTACCAAAAAATCATTTCCTGGTTTAAAAAAAATAGCCCAATGAAAGGCAAGGCGTATAGCGCCAAAAACATCAAAGACCCTTGAATGAAATCCGACCATGCCACGGCAATAAACCCTCCAAATGTGATATAAAAAACAATAGCATAACCGATAAGAGCATCAATAAAATAATTCCAGCCGAGGAAACTTCAAAAGCAGATCCTGTTGCATAAATCTAAGCACTTAAGTAAATAATGATAAAAAAGGATGAAAAATGAGATGCCAAAATAAATGGCTAAAATGAATAACTTAATCTCCCTAATTCAGTTTAATGGCAATATTCATCAGCTACCGATAAGGCTTTCGAAATGATGTCCAAGCCTTCGTCAATTTCTTCTTTTTTAGCAATTAGCGGAGGCGCGACAAATATATAATTCCATTTTGAGTAAGTAAACATACCCAATGCCCTGAGCTTCCCTACTACTTTATTCATCATATGCATTTCTGATGGGCTTGCATTGAAAGGTGCCAAAGGCTCTTTGGTCTCTCTGTTTTTAACCAACTCCAAGCAACCCAACATACCTGTATTTCTCCAATCTCCTATCGAAGGGTGTTTTTCTATCAACTTGGCCATGCATGCATCCGTATAGGCTCCTATATGCTCGGCCTGACTATTTAAATTCTCTTTTTCACAGATATCCAATACTGTCAAGGCAGCTGCGCAGGCCACCGCATGGGAGTTATAAGTAAGCCCTAAAGGTAGAATCTTATCCGCAAAGCTATTGGCGATCTTATCTGAAACCATAATACCTCCCAATGGAATATAACCCGAAGTAATCCCCTTGGCCATACTCACAATATCAGGTTCAATATCATGATGCTCATAACCAAACCATTTTCCGGTTCGACAAAATCCACTCATCACCTCATCGATAATCAGTAAGATATCGTGTTTTTTACAGAGCGCACTCACCTCTTTAAGATAATAAGGTGGATATTTAATACAGCCCGAAGTGCCCGATTCACCTTCCATTAAAATAGCCGCAATATTATTAGAGCCTTCATAAAGAAGGGTATTTCTAAATTTTTAATAGCGCGGTCTCCACATTCCTCAAAGCTAGATGAGTACCATGGGCATCTATAATAATAGGGATTCTCGACATGGATGAAATTGGGGGCCTGTTGATTATCGATTTCGTTTTGATTTCGTTTTTTCTTGGATCACCTCCCGCGCTAACGGCACCCATGGTCGCTCCATGGTAGGACCTATAATGCGTAATGATTTTATGCTTTCCAGAATAAAGTCGTGCCAAAATAATGGCATTTTCATTTGATTCCGCCCCACCTAACGTGAAAAAAGCCTTATTCAGATGATCAGAAGTTATCAAAGCCAATTTTTCTCCTAACAAACCACGAGAATCCGTGGTAAAAGGGGGAGAAACATAGCTTAAAGACTCCATCTGCTTTGTAACCGCTTCGGTAATCTCTTCTCTACCGTGCCCAATATTGACATTCATCAGCTGAGAAGAAAAATCTATATAACGCTTTCCTTGATCATCATAGAGATAAATCCCTTTGGCTTTTTTTATATGAATGGGATCCAGGCCTTTTTGATTTGACCAAGCAAAAAGCGTATGCTCTAGGCTTAATTGTTTTGGTGTTTTATTCATGAAAGGGACTTTTTAATTATCCTAACCTACTGCGCTCAATTCGAACGCATCATTTAAATATCTTTTTTAGTTTCGATATATAAAATGTCTTTTCAAACGTGAGACTACTTCAACTAATTAATTTAATAAATAAAATTTATATTTTACTTAGTGAAATGAAAATCAATAAAAACCCTGAGACACCATCCGTTGCAATCATAGCCTTCTCAACGATAAAATTGAGATGTAATATTCCATGATACTAATTTTAAAATATCAAATTACACACCAAAAAAGATTCTTAAATTCACAAAAATCATAAAGAATTTTTTAACTCTTTAGTAATGATTAATAATATAAAAAAAGCCGATAATAGATTTTAAATCTATCATCGGCTTCTTAAAATCTACTTCTATTTATACTTATCTCAAAAAAGAGAATTGCGGTTTTTTCACTTTTTTGATATTCGAATTATTGCGCTTAGAATATATATTGATATCTACTTTATTTCTAATGACGCCCTTCTTGATCAAGTTAGTTTTCTGCCCACGAATAGCAGGAACAAATTGTTGAGACTGTGACTTGACAGCACTGGAAGAAATAGTTTTTCCGAAGAGGACTTGAGTGCGCAGCTCTTTTCGACCGCTGTCTACCCCATCCCCATCAGAATCAACTGTATCATCATCATTAATCAAACCCTTACATTGATCCCACCAAATTTCGCCATTAGCATCATCTAAGGCTACAAAGCAATCATCTTCAAAGAAAACAAATATATCATCAAGTTCCTCATTGTCAAATGGATCTTCATATGAGTTTCTGTAGACAGCTTCAACCACTTGATTAGGATAATTGTCTGCAATCATTGCAGCCCATTGCGTATTATCTAATGATATCAAACTCCAATTTTCCAGCGAATCTAAATCACTATCATGATCAATCTTTTGAGCCTTTTCATCAAATCCAATAACTCTCACAGAACTATCAGCATAAATAAGAAATACGATTCTTGAGTCCACCTCAGGATCTTCAAATTCATTTCTACAAGTCTCAACAAGCATTTGATCAATTACATAAGGTAAATCAAATCCTGTACCATTGAGGATATCTAACCAATAGCCTCCTTCATCAGTTGAAACCTCAATAGTACTACAATCTTCATTATCTGGCCCTTCTGAGCAGAAATCTGCAAGCAAAACCTCTTCTATAGCATCGAATACCATAAAACAACCACTTTCAAAATGAACATGAAGATAACTCTCAGGTTCCCTGTCATCAAAAATACATTCATCTAATGTGATGTTCACGATGACTTCGTCTTCAGGAATGAGAGGGGTCCAATAACCCTCTTCCGTCACATCAATTTCAGTTGTTGTACAAGTTTGACAATACTCTGACCAAACCGTTTCAGTCTCATCATCAAAAGTAATGACACAACCATTATCTAAGTAAATATTTAGCATCCTTGGATCTTCGGGGTACAACTCACTACAATCAACTATTTCGATGTGGTTAATAGTTATACCTTGGTAAGCAGAATCAAGATGTACTGTCCAATATCCTGATTCATCTACATCAACATCAGAAAAATCGCAATTTGCACATCCGTTATAAATAAGCTCTTGCGTTGTGTTTTCAAATACAATTTCACAGAAATAGTCAATTTCTATACCTTCTTCCTCTTGATAACTTCCATCTTTTATAAAAACCATTAAATATTCATCTCTATAATCACCCGTCTGACAAACATTTAACAATACGTGATCAATTTCAGCATCAGGATAAATGACTAATACAGAATCAACCCACCAACCTTCTTGAGTTGATAAATCTTCAACGTCACAATCTTCAAAATAATCACCCTCTCCTCCTTGATCTTCATCTTCATAATTTTCTTGATATAAAATACCCGTGTATGTAATTGTAAACGGTATGGGATCCGAGATCGTCTCTTCACTCTCCCCATCATACATCATTGCATCTCCGCTAGCATTTATGGAATACACGCCATCACCAAGGATTTCAAAATCTAAAGTGACATTGGAAACCTCGTAAAATTGATCGGTAACTTCTCCGTTTTCGTCAGCAGAAATCATCCCTATCTCAAACTCATTAATCAAATTGCCAAAAGATAAATCCTCCATACTACATACCTCATCCATCCATGTTCGATCTACACCAGTGAGTCGGCAATTATAAGAATACAAATAAGTCTCATAAAGTCTTTCTCCGGTCATGACTTCTGTGACCTCCACGTAATCTTGTGTCTCTTCATCCCAAACATCAAAAATCATATCATCTCCAGCACATGCATTTTGGTATGCTTCCTCACACTCCATACAAGCAGATCCATAAGTTTCCTCATATTTGCCTTCAATAAACTCATCTAACTCATCAATAGAAGTCATTGGATAATTGGAGAAATGATCATTGAAAAACTGCAAACCATCAACATACTCACCACTGGTTATCTCCTCATCATCATGATCCAACCAAGAAATAATCCCTACTACCTTTCCGGCACCGAATTCTAATGCCAATGCATCAAACTCTTCTTGGCTCTCTGCCTCCATAAAAGCATTGAGTTGAGTTACAGAATAACTACCTCCCTGCAGCATAATATCTGTATTGTAAGGTAAGTCAAAGCAGGGCTCTCCATTTATGTTTGAATATCCCAAAAATGGTATCTCCTCTTCACTCTCAATTCCATAATATTCTAAGGCACCCAAACCCAATAGAATAGTATCTTGTCCGAGCGTCATAAAACTAGAAGTCACCACCTCAACATCAGTACTGTCATTGGCAACGCCAGTACTGTCGTTGGCAACACCTCCATTATCGATGTCCTCAAGATCATCATCCTCTGTACAAGACATAAACAAAGTCATGGACAGCAATGCACTGAGAAATAATAAGTTTTTAAAATTTTTCATTTTCTGTGATTTAATTGCTTTTGAAAATTTGCTTTTGCCCTCACAATTTATGCAATTTTTAATGAATAGTGATTTTTTTAATAAAAATATATGTCCACCAAAACCCGTTATCATGAAGGATTTAATACGTTTAATACTCCCTTACTCTAAAAGGTAACCCCTCTGTTTTTTCAAGAAAATATATGCCCTCGCGCCTTGCCCCTCTGTTTTTTCAAGAAAATATATGCCCTCGCGCCTTGCTTCCATCAAAACCTTTGATCTATAGATCGGACCTTAATGACGTATCGTATGAATATTCCAATTCCTATCGATAACTTCTGTGATTGACCTAAACAGTAGCTGAATTTAACAAAATGTTAAAACTAGCAACTATTAAAATGGGAGTCGCGAATGTTTCTGTGCCTACAACATACTTTTTAATCCTAAAAAAATATAATTGTATCGTCCTTGCATCTGAAATTATTAAAATCACATACATATCCATGCACAAAATTGATTATTGGACATTATTTTTTAATAAAAAAATCAATACGTTAAATCTTCCATTAGTTAAACCATCTATTTTTTTAAGTTAAAACTAAAGTCGAGATAACGACAAATACCTCATTGAGATATAAAATATTCATTCAAGTACTTTGATTCTAGCATAAGAAAAATTAAATTATTTCATGAAATTATCTTAAATAATAACCTTCCATGAGCAAAACATATATCATCTTATTATTTTTCTGCTTTGGCTGCTTACATGATCCTAAGCCTGTGAACTTCTCAGAGATTGTTGAATCATTTAATAAGAATAAAAATGATTTTTCAACGACCCCTAATCGACTCAGCGAAAAATTCTTTTCCTCAGAATTAAATAACGTCAAAAAAGAACTAAAGCGTTTAAGGTCTGTAAATATTGATGATTTGAACGATGAACAAAAAATTGATCATCGGTTTATTGAAAGCCTCCTGGTGGGTAAAGAAATCACCTATGAAGATATTCAATCATGGAAGCGAGATCCTCGAGATTATATGAATTTTAGAACCCTTTCAAGTAACCTCAATGGTCCAAAATCATGTGAGGAAAAAGCTGTTTTTTTACTAAAAACCTTACCTATCATTTATAATGACTTAAATAGTGGCCTTGAGCAATTAGTTGAATATGTACCTAGATTTCAAGAATTAGGACTGTATATGGCCAAAAATTCACGAGAAATTTTTGACACTGAAATAAAAAACATGCTCAACACATGTGATGTTGCCAGTAAAACACACATACTTGAGGCCTCATCTCGAGTTTTGGATCAACTGACTCGATTCACTCAATTCATTTCAGATGATTTACCTCTGAAAAAAGAGACTACTTTTTCAATTGGAAAAGCTACTTATAATAAAATGCTCAAGAACCAATTCCTTCTAGACTATAATGATGAAACCTTGTGGGAGTTTGGATGGGTTGAGTTTAAAAGAACATTGTCAGAAATGGATGCGTTGGCTAGGAAAATTGATTCAAGCAAGACAACGAAAGAATTACTCATAGCTATCAAAATGAATTGAATATCCAGATCCTAATCAAATGATTGCAGCACATCAATATTGGGTCGACAAGTCAGGAGCACACATTAAGTCCAAAGGTTTAATCCCTATCCCTTGGAAAGAGCGTGTAAAAGTAGTCGCACGAGAAGAATATTTAAGAAAGACTTCTTACTATGGTAATTTTTCGAGGGCCACCGAGCTTGATGATGAGGGTTATTTTACTTCAAAATGGAAAATAAACCCTTTCGAAGATTATTGGGACAAACAAACAAAAGATGAATATTTGGTAGAACATGACTGGGGTGTCATCATCGTAACCGCTCCTCATGAAACCTATGGTGGTCACCATATTCAAGGTCTTTATCAAATGCATAATCCCAACGCATTAAGAAGAAACAATGGCCTCTCTCTTTTCAGTGAAGGCTGGGGCTTATACAATGAGCAGCTTATACAATGAGCAGTTGATGCTAGAGACGGGCTTTTATCCAAGTGATAAAATTAAGCTGAGACAGCTGCAGTTGCGTCTGTGGAGAAACGCAAGGGTTATCTATGATGTAGGCTTGCATTCCGGAAGGCTTACTTATGAAGAATCTATTCGCCTAATGACCGATCAGGTCGGGTTTTTGAGATGGGCTGCCCAATTAGAGATAGATTCATCATCTTCGAGACCTGGTTATTTTATAGGCTATTTTATGGGAATGACCGAAATATTAAAGCTGAGAGCTGAGTATAAAGCGATGAAAGGCTCGGATTTTAGTTTGTCTAATTTTCATGAAAAATTATTAACTATCGGCAACATGCCTCCCTCCCTGATGCATACCGCTTTGTTTGGATCTCCTTGATTTAAAAGGAAAAAAAAATTAAGAGATTTTACCGTTCACTTTTTCAATACTCCTTATTTTACAAAATAAAACCAAAAAATATTCAATAGAATGGTTGAAAAGCTCACCTGTTTTTTGATTAATTTTGATACTTCAAATAAAGAACAACTCAGTTATAAACGTCACTCTAGCAGACAAATTATAAAAAATTCAGATGACCCATATGAAGCTATCAGAAATAAAAGAATCTCTCTTGACCCTTGACGAAATTCATTTTAAATTACCCAATGGCACATCGGTGCCTCCTCACTTCCATGTCACAGAAGTGGGAAAAGTCAGCAAGCATTTTATTGATTGTGGTGGTCAGGTAAGAAAAGAAGCTACCGTCAATTTTCAGCTGTGGAAAGCCGATGACTACGTGCATAGACTACACCCCCAAGACTTATTAGAGATCATCTCCCTTGCCGAAAATGCGCTTGAAATAGAAAACTTAAACATCGAGGTAGAATATCAAGAGGATACCATTGGGAAATATGGATTGTCATTTAACGGCCAACATTTTTTGCTCACCAAAAAATCAACCGATTGCCTGGATCCAGAAAAATGCGGCATCCCTGTCTCAAAGCCTAAAATTAAAATCTCTCAGCTAAGTGATTCTCAAAATAACTGTATGCCAGGCTCTGGCTGCTGTTGAGTACCTGATGCCTCTTTAATATTCAAGAAGACACATTTAACGATCAATAGATTGAATCAATAAGCTTTCCCAATCGGGTGTTGCTTCCTTTTCTTCATCCACGATTTTCTTCACATCCTCAAGTAGTTGTCTCGCATCATATATAATTCCATCCTTAATGGTATAATTAACTCCTCCGACACGAACTACCTCATTAGTCTCATTCAGCTTAATATCTCCGGTTCCATATAAATACTTGAGATTTTTTAATGGGTTTTGATCCATTAAAATCATATCTGCCAATTTTCCTACCTCGATCGTACCTATCTGTTCATCCATTCCAATAGCCTCTGCTGCGTTTAAAGTAGCCGACTGAATGACCTCCATCGGATGAAATCCGGCTTCTCTCAACAACTCCAATTCTTGAATATAACCAAAACCATATAAATTATACATATAGCCTGAATCTGCTCCGGCAGTGA
>Ga0206126_10001672_pt1 | contig 25989 bp, 27 predicted proteins | sample Helgoland_Spring_5_FD_148621 | JGI IMG/M metagenome (GOLD analysis project Ga0206126, IMG submission 148621) | Pelagic subsurface seawater microbial communities from Kabeltonne, Helgoland, North Sea - Helgoland_Spring_Bloom_20160412_1 | ecosystem: Environmental > Aquatic > Marine > Epipelagic ...
AGCGCTAAGGATCAGCGGCGCTAATCTTGTCGAGGTCACTACTATTTACAAGGGAATTGGAGAAATCTAGTTCCCTTTTTTATTTTATGTACACATTATTGTACACATTAATGGTCTTTTTTAGGGTATTTAAGCCAATGGATGAGGTTTAGAAATTAGCTGAACTGAAGGAGGAAGATATGCCTATCGTTTAGATTAAGCACTCTTTAATTAGGGTGTTTATTCTTCTTCTTTTTTTGCTCTCATTAAAGTTACATAGTGAAGTTTTTCTGTAATACTAAATCCTAGAATTACAAAACTCTCTTTGGAGGAATAAAGTGCCATACCATTAAACACATCTTCAAATTCTAATTCTTTTTTTGCTACATCGTAAATTCGATTATAATCTTCTTCATCAAAAAACATAAAATCTACATATAAATCAATACCAAATGGGTAATTATATGAAAGGCTATCATTGTCAATGTTTATAGATGCACCTTTATTCACAAAAGCACCACCATCTCTAAAATCTATATTATAGCCATATCTTATTTTTTCTTTATTCTCTTTATCATATCTTTCATAATTGCGTTCTATTAAAAACCTTTCAACTTGTTTAGTATTTTCAAAACCCATTAAATCTTCATAGGTCATATCTTGACCAATGCTTGTAAATGGAACAAAAAATAATATTAATAGTAAATGTTTCATACCCAAATATAACCAATCCTACCTAAAACATACAATCACCTTTCCTTTAAAGAGTATATAGCATTTGCTTTTTATTTTTAGAAGATTGGAGTTCTTTATTTGTTTTTATGTAGATTGTAGTTTGAATCAAAAACTGATATGATTATGAAAAAACAGCTACTATTTAGTCTTGTTATTGCTTGTTGTTTTTGTGGTAGTATTACCGCTCAAGAGTTTTCTGACAAGAGATCAAAAACTTCTTTTTTTGAAGCAAATGCTGGTTTGGCTTTTGTACCTTTTCCTTTTCCAGGAGTCTCCTACCTCTATGGTACCACTTTTGTAAATAAAGATGATATTATTTTTGAGTATCAAATTGGTCTTGCCCTTCCTTCAGTTTTTACGGCAAAAATAGGGATGGGAAAACGTTTTGATAATACAGATGTGGTAATAGGTATTAGACCATTTCCACTTCATTTTTACGCCCAAACAAGTTTCAATAACACCGCCACTAATTCCTGGATAGCCTCTATAGAGGTAGGAACTCAAAGGGAAGAATCTTTGTTTTCTGCAGCAATGATTAATGTTGGGTATCGTTGGAAATTAGACAAAGATTAACTAAAAGCAATGCTTTATTAATTACATATTTGCTAGTTATTTTTGGATAAACTCCATGTAAAAAATAAAAATAGACATTGCCAAGATAAAATATCCAAACCCTTTTTTTAATTTTTTACCATCAATAAAATTGCTCGTGTAGCTGCCTATAAAAACACCAATAAAAGTAATTGAGGTAAATAAGGCTAAGAACTCCCAATCTATTACCATAGTCGTAGCATCTCCTAAGAAAAACCCTATCAAAGATTTAAAAGCAATGATCATAAGTGAGGTGCCAACGGCAACCTTCATCTCAATATTGGCCAAAATTACAAGTGCTGGTATGATTAGAAATCCACCACCTGCTCCAATTAACCCAGTAACCCCTCCAACTATTAAACCCTCTATTAAAACTAGGGGATAGTTATAGGCTACAGCCTCATTTTTTCTGTTTTGTTTTTTAGATTGTTTTTTAAGCATTGAAAAAGCTGCAGGAATCATAAGTAGGGCAAAAAGACCAAACATTCCCATTCTTCTTGTAAACTCAAAATCTTGAATAACAAATAAAATATCCGGCAAGTTAGGGACTACATAATGCCTTACAAGGGTGACTCCTAACATTGCTGGTATTCCAAAAACAACGGCTGTTTTTAAATCTACATATCCTTTTAGGTACTGTTTTACTGCTCCAAATAGCGCACTAGCTCCAACAATAAATAAAGAATAAGCCGTAGCTGCTTTTTCATTTATGGTAAATAAATACGCTAACACCGGGACAGCAAGTATGGATCCACCTCCTCCAATAAGCCCAAGAGTGAACCCAATTAATAAAGCGCTTAGATAACCAAAAATTTCTAGTAGTTCCATTTTTTTATTACTTAAGTAACTTGGGTGGTAAAAGTATGTAAATTTAATTTTATTGTAAGATGTTTCCCAACGCTATTGTTTTTCAATTACATAAGTTTTTTTTTTTGTTTTTGAAATTTGTTTTAAAATAAAACAAGCTCAAGTTGTTGAGAGTTGCTAAGAATCAATTATTTTTGTTATAAATTAATACACTAAATAGTATACTATGGGAGTAGGTGGACTTGTAATTGGAACTGCAGCAATATGCCTGGTTTTGGCAATAATAGCTATGGTTAGCGAGAGTTTTAAGTAACAGTTTTACTTTACAATTTTTATATTTCGGCTTACTTTGGTAAGCCTTTATTGGTTTTACTCAGTGCTATGAAAATACAACTAGAGAATTACATTCGAGATATTAAAGACTTTCCCAAACCGGGAATTGTGTTTAAAGACATAACACCACTTTTGTCTAATCCCAAGGCCTCTAAGGCTTGTCTTGAGCAGCTGTTAGAGCTTGTTGGAGATCAAAAGATTGATAAAGTAGTGGGTATTGAGGCTCGTGGTTTTTTCTTCGGAAATACCCTAGCACAGTCATTAAATGCAGGATTTGTACCTGTGCGTAAACCAGGGAAGTTGCCTTCTACGACACGCTCTCAAACCTATGATTTAGAATATGGTACAGACACCTTGCAGATCCATACAGATGCCATTGGTGTTGGAGATCGTGTTTTAATTCATGATGATATACTAGCCACCGGCGGTACTGCAAAAGCTGTTTGTGATTTAGTAGAAAATCTAGGTGGAGTAATTGTACAGTGTAATTTTTTAATTGTACTAGATTTTTTGCAAGGAGCACAAAAAATAAATCAATATCCTGTTACATCTGTACTTAATTATTAATCTAGGGCATTTTTTGTAACCCATAATCTGTACCCAAAAAGAGCTAGTTGCATTTTTGAGGCTTTTGCCAGATCAAGTCTTCTCTTTGTAAAGCTAGGTAGGGTAGCTTTATTTATTTTGGCTAGAGTTTTAAAAAGTATTTTTTTCACGGTGTAAACATACAAAATAAAAGCCTAGATATCCCTTTTTACTACTTTGAGTGACGTGTTTATACATCTTTAGTTAACTCGTAAAGCTATTGTAGCATAAACTAGGGTGCTGTTGTAGTTGTTTGTGTTTTTTAAGATAAATAAACCCCATTTATTTATCTTCGCAGAAGATAAAAATCATATGAGCATATTGTTAATTTTTCTTGGCCTTGGGTTATTGGTTGTTGGTGGAGATTTTTTGGTAAGAGCAGCCGTTGGACTCTCTTTAAAACTAAAACTCTCAAAGATGATCATTGGGTTAACCGTGGTCTCTTTTGCCACTTCTGCTCCAGAATTATTGGTGAGTGTTCAAGCTGCTATAGATGGCTTTAGTGATATTTCTTTAGGAAATGTAATAGGGTCTAATATAGCGAACATTGGCCTAGTGCTTGGTGTTACTGCAATTATCACCCCTCTTTCCATAGACAAATATTTTTACAAATTTAACTGGCCAGTGATGATGTTACTCTCTGTTGGTTTGTATTTTATTATGCAAAGTGGTAATAAAATTTCTAGCCCTGAAGGTGTTGCTTTGGTTACAATATTAATAATTTACTTAGTGCTGTTAATTAGTAGAGCAAATAGCCGTAGTGTAAATGATGCCCCCCAACAGTTTGATAATAAGTTAGCGGTAGTTTCTAATTTTAAAATTGTTATTTGGTTATTTATCGGTGCAGTTACCCTTTATCTTGGTAGTAAATGGCTGGTTTCGGGTGCTGTAGCTTTAGCATCCACTTTGGGAGTGAGTGAGCGAGTGATATCTATCACTATGATTGCTGTAGGGACAAGCGTTCCAGAGCTAGCAGCTTCTGTAATTGCAGCTCTAAAAAAGGAGAAAGCCTTGTCACTAGGAAATCTAATTGGCTCTAATATTTTTAATATTGCGTCTGTTTTAGGTATTACAGCAATCATACAACCTATTGCTGTAAAGAGTCAAGAACTTTTTACCAATGATCTATGGTGGATGTTAGGTTTTGCAGGTGTTTTAATACCCTTGGCATTTTTACCAAATAAGTTTGAAATTGGACGTATTAAAGGCCTTGTTTTACTAGTGGGGTATTGTGTGTTTATTAGTCTGGCTGTATTGGGCTAGACTGCTCTTTTCTAATGGTAATTATTTAATCTTAATATCACTTTCTACAAGGCCATCACGAAGTCTAATTACCCTGTGTGCATGTTGGGCTACCTCTTCTTCATGGGTTACAAGTATAACGGTGTTTCCTTGTGCATGAATGGCATCAAAGAGGGCCATGATCTCCAGTGACGTTTTTGAATCTAAATTTCCTGTAGGCTCATCTGCCAAAATTATAGAAGGTTTGTTTACCAGGGCTCTACCTACAGCAACCCTTTGTCTTTGTCCTCCAGAGAGTTGATTGGGTCTGTGGTCCATCCTATCTGCCAGGCCAACATCTGTTAACACTTCTTGGGCACGTTTTGTTCTCTGCGTTTTTGAGGCTCCTGCATACACCATAGGCAGTGCTACATTATCAAGAGCGGTGGTTCTGGGTAATAAATTAAAGGTTTGAAATACAAAGCCTATTTCTTTATTTCTAATTTCTGCCAGCTCGTCATCACTCATGTTACTCACGTCTTGACCACTGAGAAGGTAAGACCCTGCAGTGGGTGTATCTAGGCATCCGAGTAAATTCATTAAGGTAGATTTTCCAGAGCCCGAGGGGCCCATTAGGGCAACATACTCACCTTTTTTAATTTGAAGATCAATACCTTTTAATACTTTAACAATTTCTTGTCCTAAAGGGAAATCTCTTCGTATTGCTTTGATGTCTATTACTAAACTCATATATTTTTTTACTTATGCTATAAATATAGCTGAATTTTTAACAATGAAGTCAACTCTCTGCGGTCATGTCTGTTAATTATAACAACCCATTTTTACAATCATTAACTACTTCTGTAAGTCGCAGCTAGAGTTACAATGTTACATTCTGAGTGTAAAATGTTGTTTCTCTTGACCTTTTTTTAAAAACACAAGCCCTAGGTTAAACCCGTCTATGGATACTGACACCTCAGTAGAAGAGATAATGTCTTGCCATGCCCTTGTATGTGCACTAGTGGTATAGATGCCTTCAAAAATAAAAACACAATTTTTGTGTGCACTTTGAAGTATTTTTTCAAAAAAAGCTACCGTATTATAGATACCATTTGTGGTATCTATAACTACCAAATCAAACTCTTTCTCACAGAATTGCATCTCAAAATCCTCTGCAACAGTAACACAGCTATTTGGTCTTGCCAAGGAGATCAGCTCCTTAGTGTTTTTTGATTTTCCTAGCACAAAAATCTCACTGGATTTAAAATAAGAAGCTATTTTGTAAAGTATTAGTTGTTTTTTTTTAGACCTGATGCCTTGTTTTTCTTTTGGGTGCTGGTGGGTTAACAGCGTCTTTAATTTTTTGTCAATGTTTTCTTTTTTGTAGATACACTTTGTAAGTAGTGCGAAAACAAAAGGCGAGTGCACCCCGTGCTCATTGGTTGATGTAAGTAAGAATTTCAGGTATGATTTTAAAGTGTACAGCAAGACCGATGAGGATTTATTGTTCCATTTTTTCAGAGAGTTCGAACCAGCGCATTTCTTTTTCAGACAAACGGTCAATGATCCCCTGTAATACTATAGATTGTTTATTAATTTGCTCGTTATCCCAATTTTCTGTACTAAATTTTTGTTGTAAAGATTCTCGTTCTCTTTCCAGCTTGGCGATGTCTTTCTCTAGTCTGTTATATTCTTTTTGTTCTTGATAGCCTAGCTTTGTATTTGTAGTGGTAGTTTTCCAGTTTTTCTTTTCTGTTTTTGGAGATTCTGTATCTCTTTTTTCTGAAATTTTACTATCCTCATACGTTCTATAATCACTATAATTTCCTGGAAAATCTAGAATCTCTCCACCTCCCTGAAAGACAAAAAGGTGATCTACAATTTTGTCCATAAAATAACGATCGTGACTCACCACAATAAGACACCCCGGAAAGTCTAGTAAAAAACTCTCTAGCACGTTAAGCGTTACAATATCTAAATCGTTGGTGGGTTCATCCAAAATAAGAAAATTGGGATTTTGAATAAGCACAGTACACAAGTACAATCTTTTTCTCTCGCCCCCACTTAGTTTATTTACAAAATCATATTGTTTTTTTCTATCAAATAAAAAACGTTCCAGCAAACCTTGCGCGCTAATTTGACGCCCTTTCTTTAAGGGGATATAGTCTCCAAATTCTCTAATTACATCAATTACTTTTTGCCCTTCTTTGATATTGATTCCTCTTTGGGTATAATATCCAAATTTAACAGTATCTCCAATAACCACTTTTCCAGTATCTGGTTGTGTTGCCCCTGTAAGTATGTTAAGAAAAGTAGATTTTCCTGTACCATTTTTACCTATAATACCAATGCGTTCTGCTCTAAGGAAATTATACTCGAACCCTCTAAAAAGCGTATTGTCATCATAGGTTTTTGATATTTTGTGAATCTCAACTACTTTGGTGCCAAGTCTCTCCATATTAAGTTCCAACTCTACCTGATGATCACTACGTCTTTTATGGGCCTTTTTTTTAATTTCACTAAAGTCATCAATCCTAGATTTACTTTTTGTGGTTCTTGCCTTTGGTTGACGACGCATCCAATCCAATTCTTTTTTGTACAGTTGTTTTGCCTTGCCTGTTTCTGTGGTTTCTGCTTGTATTCTTGCGTCTCTTTTCTCAAGATAATAGCTGTAATTTCCTTTATAACTATATAGATTTCCTTGGTCTAATTCTACAATTTCATTACAAACACGTTCCAAAAAATACCTATCATGGGTTACCATAAATAGGGTGAAGTTTTCTTTAGCAAATAAGGCCTCAAGCCATTCAATCATCTCAAGATCTAGGTGGTTTGTTGGCTCATCCATAACCAGCAGATCTGGTTTTGTGAGAAGGGCACTCGCCAAAGCAAGTCTCTTTTTTTGTCCTCCACTTAAATCACCAACTTTTTTGTTGAGATTTTCTAACTTTAATTTAAATAATATTTGGGTGTATCTAGTTTCAAAATCCCAAGCATCATTGGCGTCCATAGCATCAAAAGCGGCTTGGTAATTTTCTGTTTGCTCTGGGTGGAGAATTGCTTTTTCGTAGGATTGAATAACCTCTAAAATTGGGTTTTCACTTGCTAAAATTGTCTGTTCTATGGAAAGACTTAGGTCTAGGTTTGGTTCTTGAGAGAGAAAAGCAACGTTTAGATTTTTTCTGTATACCACAGCACCTTTATCTGGAGTGTCTACACCAGAGAGAATGTTTAAAAGGGAAGTTTTACCTGTTCCGTTTTTGGCCACAAAACCAATTTTTTGTCCCTCATTGATACCAAAGCAGATGTCCTGAAATAAGACGCGTTCACCATATGATTTTGAGATATGTTCTACAGAGAGGTAATTCACAGTTTAATTTTTATGCAAATTAAGGTGTTTTTATACATTTATATCAGGATATACTTTATAATTATGAGCAAATACTACAATTATTTACAAGCCTTTTGTAAATCATTATAAGGTATCTAGGGTTTCTTTTTTTAAGTGTCTAACCACAAACACATATCTAATAAAAAGTGCTATTACAATAGGTAGTAGGGCAGGAGCAAATACTTGAACTCCTGTAATCCAGTGTATAACAAGTAGTGTTAAAAGAATAATTAAAAAAGATAGATACCTGCCTAGCCATTTTTTGGGAGATTTTTTACTCAATAGGGTAAAGAACATAAGATTCACAGGAAATGCCCAAAGGATGTTGTAGTTGTTAATGGTTGCGGTATGATCTGTAGCTAGCCATAACACCAAAAGTAACACTCCTACAACGCCACTTACAAAAAATAGTACCATGTCCAACCATCTGCTGCGCTTTTGCTTTATATTGTCACGCACCGTTATATATACAATTCCTATTCCTAGTATTAAAAAAACAAAAAATGGACTCAGTAAAAAAGATGCATTTCTATCTCTAGAAGCAGGATCATTAACAGTGGTCTGCTCATCTATTAAAGCTGTTGTCTTATTGTTTCTGGTAATGGTTGCAGATTTTAAACTTTCAAACACATAGTGTGGTAAAAATTGATGTTCCCAAGGGGTGGCTGTTCTGTCTATTACAGCGCCTAGTGCAATATCAATACCAAGACTACCCCAAGAGTTCCAGTACAGTCTTTGTTGTATAAGTTCTCTAAAACTATACAAAGAAGGAGCGTATTGCTCTGGTTTATAGGAGAGTTTACTACCCAAGTTTACTGCTAATACATCACGTATTTTGGTTGCGCAGTTATCAAAGAAAAAATCATACTGGTACTCTCTATTACTAGGTTGGGCATTGTTTAATAAAAACGTATATATGGTTATTTTCTCTCCATAGGTAATGTCAAGTTTTTGTTCCTTTACCCATCGTTTTTCAGCAATATAATTTCTTAAAAAATTATCATAGGTACTTACAGACAACGCATAAGGAAGTTTTCCTTGGCCAAATTTGATATAGAAATTTGGGGTGTTAAAATCAAAAGTTCCATAATTAAATGCTAGATCTTTGCCGTTACTTGGGTCAGAAATTCTAATGGCATTGTGCCCAAAAGAATCATATAACTGTTCTCCAGGACCAATGGTGATGATGCTTATTTCTGCATCTTTTCCAAGGGTGTTTATTTGCGACAGCGTTACAAAGCAACTCAGTAAGAAAATGAAAGTAAGAAAGGGTTTATGCACGCGCAAGTTGAGTTTCAAAAAAATTAATCTTTAAAGATACTTAAATCTAATTTTATTGAAAATACATTACTGTACAAAGCTGCGCTTTGATCACCAATATCTGTTAGTGCATAATCAATTTGTATGCCTTGGTAAGAAAAGCCAACTCCAATGTTTGGTTGAAAGCCTGTGCTTTGATCACCCTCTAGTTGTTGTATGGTTTGGAAATTACCAACTCCACCCCGTAGATAAATCATGTCTATATATCCAAACTCAAAACCAAGGGAAGGAGTAATACTTACAGCAGATGTTGAGATCAGGTCATTGGTTTGAGTAAAACGCATGTTAAGATCTATTTCAGTTAAAAAAGTATAATCACTATGGTAAGTAAATTTACGTGCTACACCAACCTGTAATTTAGGGAGGGTAATTTCAGTGGTTTCTGGTAATTCTTGATTCTGCCCAGCTATCGCTCCTTGAATTTCAGAGAATTTTTCCTCATTGATAGACCAGGTATTAAAGCTAGTAGTGATGTCTCTAGCCATCACTCCAAACTGCCATTTTTTTCTATTGAACTGTATGCCAGCATCTAGTCCAAAACCCCAAGAGGAGGCAAAATCTCCAATAATACGTCTTATTACCTTTGCGTTTACCCCAATATTAAGACCGTCTAGGGGTAACCTTCTAGCATAACTTACGGTAAAGCCATAGTCTGCAGTAGAGAAAAGACTAATGCGGTCATAATTAATTTGTCCTTGGCTATCTATAAGCTGGGTGGTGTTTAAAATATCATCTACACCAAAGCGAATCATCGATATAGCCACAGCACTTTGATTGTCAAGAGGCATCGCAAAACCGGCATAATCATAATTGGCAATATTGGCAAAATAAGAAGCATGCATGAGAGCCAATTCACTGTTTTCAAGACTAACCAAACCTGCTGGATTCCAATAACTAGCATTTACATTATTTGTAGATGCCACCACGGCGTTTGCCATTCCAAAAGAGCTAGCATCTACACCAATGTTTAAAAACTCATTAGAGTATTTAACAGCTGTTTGGGCACAGACTATTGTTGAGAGCAATAGTGTCCCAAAAAACAATGCTTTTTTTAATGTATTTTTTTTATGCAACAATGCTTTTTTCTTTACCTTAATTAACTCGTATTTTAGTAACATATTGTACCTATAGTGCGCTAGAGCAAAATAGTTTACTATTTTTACAAAAGTACCATGTAAATTTTCATTCAAGAAACTATTTTTAGGAGTATTAAAATTTTCTTTGGCTGTCTTTATTAGTATGGTACCAAATGATATAAAAAAATATCAAAAACAAATCTCAATGTGATTTGTGTGTTGCTTTAAAAGTACCTTAATACGTTGTGTAGATGATTAAACAAATACCAAATATCATTACTTCATTAAATTTGTTGTGCGGCTGTGTGGCTATTATTTTTGCCGTTTCGGGAGATTTAGTGTCGGCTTGTTTTTTTGCTTTTGCAGGGATTTTTTTAGATTTCTTTGATGGCTTTGCAGCAAGATTGTTACAAGCTCAAAGCCAAGTAGGATTGCAGTTAGATAGCCTTGCAGATGTTGTTACAAGCGGTGTGGTTCCAGCAATTGTTATGATGCAATTACTTAGCCGTTCACTCACTGGAACTAACTTGGAGATTAATATCTTATTTAGAGATGGCCTTGGAGCTACCTCTTGGATGATGTATATGCCTTTTATTGGTTTGCTAATTGCTGTAGCCTCTGGGTATAGGTTGGCAAAATTTAATGTAGATACAAGGCAAACAACAAGTTTTATTGGTTTACCAGTTCCAGCAAATACGCTTTTAATTTTAAGTTTACCTTTAATTTTAAATTTTCAGGCAACTCAGCAAATTATGGAGTTTATTTTAGCTCCCTGGTTTTTAGTTATTCTTACACTTTTAAGTTGTGTGCTTTTAAATGCAGAATTACCATTGTTTGCTTTAAAGTTTAAAACCTGGCATTTTAAAGATAATGTAGTGCGTTATGTTTTTTTGACAGCCTGTATCTTACTTTTGGTCTTACTTAAATTTATAGCCATACCAATGATTATCTTTTTGTATATCCTGGTGTCTCTTTTTTGGAAACCCTCATAATAATTTGATGCAATTGGTAAGGCTTTTAGACTCCTAAAAACTTAATTTCTTTTTACGAAGCTCAAAATTTTGACCAAGGTATACCTTGCGCACCATCTGATCTGCAGCAAGTTCTTGTGGAGCACCATGCTTTAAAATACTTCCTTCAAACATTAAATACGTGCGATCTGTAATGGCAAGTGTCTCTTGTACATTATGATCTGTAATTAAAATACCTATATTTTTATCTTTAAGTTGTGCTATAATGCGTTGTATGTCTTCAACAGCAACTGGATCAACTCCAGCAAAAGGCTCGTCAAGTAAAATAAAATTTGGGTCTGTGGCTAGCGCTCTAGCAATCTCTGTACGTCTTCGTTCTCCACCACTTAGTAAATCTCCACGATTCTTACGTATATGACCAAGGCTAAACTCCTCAATGAGAGATTCCATTTTCATGAGCTGTTCTTTTTTGGAGAGTTTGGTGAGCTGTAGCACACTTAGTATGTTGTCTTCAATACTGAGCTTTCTAAAAACTGATGCTTCTTGTGCCAGATACCCAATTCCATTTTGAGCCCGCTTGTACATAGGGTATTTAGTAATTTCTGTTCCATCCAAGTAGATGTTCCCTCCATTGGGCTTAATAAGACCAACAATCATGTAAAATGAGGTTGTTTTCCCCGCACCGTTAGGGCCCAATAAACCAACAATTTCGCCTTGATTTACCTCTACAGTAATACCCTTTACAACCTTTCGGCCTTTGTACTGTTTCATTAAATTTTCAGCTTTTAACTTCATGTGTGGTGTATTAATTTAGTAACTACTATAGGTTACAAATGTATTTGTTTTTTTAAAGATAGTCTAAGGGCTTAAATACAACCCTACCTATTACTTTTTTCTTTTTGCTTGTCTGCGCAGTACTCTTTTAGATATAATTATACTTATTTCATATAATATAATGATTGGGAATGCCACAATTACCTGACTGGCAATATCTGGAGGTGTGATCACTGCAGACAAAACTAGTACAAGAACAAGTGCAATTTTTCGATATTTTTTTAGGTACTGTGGAGTTACAATTCCTATTTTGGTTAAGAAAAATATTAGTATAGGTAACTCAAAAATAAGACCACTGGCCAGTACAGAGGTGCGCACAAGACTGGTATAGCTGCTGAGGTCAAAATCATTAAAAACTTGCTCACTAACTTGATAGCTTCCCAAAAAGTTTATAGACAGTGGGGTTACTACATAATATCCAAAAAGTACTCCAATAAAAAACAACAAGGATGCTATGATGATAAACCCTCGAGAGTTTTTACGTTCATTGCCATGAAGCCCTGGGCTTATAAAGCGCCAAAATTCAAATAAAATATATGGAAAAGCCACCACAAAACCAAGTGTGATAGAAGTCCAGATATGTGCAGAAAATTGCCCTGCAACTGTTCTAGATTGTATCCTGAAAGATTCTTCATTAAAACAAAAGCTATCTTGTATGCCAATCATGTTAGAGAATTTACACAATAACCTGTAGGTTGGAAATTCTTGGCTTTTGGGTCCTAAAAGTAATACATCAAAAACAAACTCTTTTGCCAAAAAAGCAGCCAAAGCAAGGGCTAGAACCGCAATACTAATGCGTATTAAGTGCCATCTTAATTCTTCTAGGTGTCCTATGAAAGACATTTCTTTTCCTTGACTAGGGGTGCCTATTTGTTGCGTCATTATGTATACTTTTTCTCCCTCTGGAGTTAAATAATTCCTTCTTTGGTTAGATCATGGATATGAACAATACCACTATACACCCCATTTTCTTGGGCAATAATTTGTGTAATGCTGCTGCTCTCCATTACTTCCAAAGCAGCTACCGCCATTGCGTTGTTGTCTATTGTCTTAGGGTTTTTACTCATAATATCTTTTGCTGTAAGACCCTTAAAACTGTCATTTTTGCTCATCATTCTTCGCAAATCACCATCAGTAATAATGCCTACAATATCAGAGCCTTGAATAACAGCAGTTACCCCTAGCATGTTTTTGGATATTTCCATAATAACATCTTTAATGTTTGCATCTGGAGTTACCTGAGGTTTTTTATTTTGTTGGGTGAGATTGCTAACTCTTAAATAGAGTTGTTTTCCTAGAGATCCTCCAGGATGAAATTTAGCAAAATCACTACTTGAAAAACCCCTAAGATCTAAAAGAGCCATAGCCAGGGCGTCTCCCATTACAAGTTGAGCGGTTGTGCTTGAGGTAGGAGCTAGATTGTTTGGACATGCTTCTTTTTCTACATAGGCATTTAACACATAGTCTGCCTGCTGGCCAAGAAAACTGTCTTTGTTTGATGTGATGGCAATTAGTTTATTTCCTATGGCCTTAATTAGAGGTACTAATACTTTTATCTCTGGGGTATTTCCACTTTTTGAAATACATATCACACTATCATTTTCTTGTACCGTTCCAAGGTCACCGTGTATGGCATCTGCAGCATGCATAAATATAGATGGGGTGCCTGTAGAGTTGAGTGTTGCAACTATTTTAGTTGCAATATTGGCACTTTTTCCAATGCCTGTGACAATCACACGACCATTACTTTGGTATATATAACCAACTGCCTCTGCAAATTCTTGATCAACCAGTGAAGCCAAATTCAAGATTGCTTTGCTCTCTGTTTCAATGGTTTTCTTTGCTACTGAAATAATTTTGTCGTTGTTCACAATTTTACGCTTTTTAAAGTTTGTCACTGTGTAAGAAATCCTTATATTTAATATGACAAACTAAATATAGTAAGTCTTAAGGTAATAAATGTATTTTTGATAGTACAAATACCATTTATAGCCTACAAAACTACGATTGTTCCTAAGTAAAAACAATTATTTTGTACTAAGACTCAAATAATAAAAACAATTAAGTCTCGTGAGTGATACTGAATTATACGCTGCGCTGAAACATTTCTTTGGATTTTCAAAATTTAAAGGACTTCAAGAACCAGTAGTCAAGAGTATTTTAGATAAAAACAACACGTTTGTTATCATGCCTACAGGAGGAGGTAAATCTTTATGCTATCAATTGCCAGCACTAATGCAAAAAGGAACCGCCATTGTGGTATCTCCTTTAATTGCACTGATGAAAAATCAAGTAGATGCACTACGGGCTTTATCTTCAGAAGAAGGAATAGCACATGTCTTAAACTCTTCGCTCAATAAAACAGAGGTGAAGCAAGTAAAACAAGATATTAGCGACGGGATTACCAAATTGCTTTATGTTGCCCCAGAATCATTAACCAAAGATGAGTATGTAGCCTTTCTGCAACAAGAAAAAGTATCATTTGTTGCCATAGACGAGGCCCACTGTATTAGTGAGTGGGGGCATGATTTTAGACCAGAGTATAGAAACCTTAGAAATATTATTAAAAGAATTGGTGACAATATTCCAATTATAGGGTTAACAGCCACAGCCACTCCCAAGGTGCAAGAAGACATACTAAAAAACTTGGCAATGAGTGATGCTACTACTTTTAAAGCATCTTTTAACAGGCCTAATTTATATTATGAAATACGTCCTAAAACTAAAAATGTAGATGCAGATGTCATTCGTTTTGTAAAGCAAAATGAAGGAAAAAGTGGTATTGTATATTGTCTTAGTAGAAAACGTGTTGAGGAATTGGCTCAAATATTACAGGTTAATGGTGTTAAGGCGGTGCCGTATCATGCAGGTTTAGACGCAAAAACTCGTGTAAAACATCAAGATATGTTTTTAATGGAAGATGCAGATGTTGTTGTTGCAACCATTGCCTTTGGAATGGGTATAGATAAGCCAGATGTTCGTTTTGTGATTCACAACGACATCCCAAAGAGTATAGAAAGTTATTATCAAGAAACAGGTCGTGCTGGCCGTGATGGTGGTGAGGGCCATTGTTTGGCATACTATAGTTATAAAGACATAGAGAAGCTTGAAAAATTCATGAGTGGCAAACCTGTGGCAGAACAGGAGATAGGTCATGCACTATTGCAAGAAGTTGTGGCTTTTGCAGAAACATCCATATCTAGAAGAAAGTTTATTTTACATTATTTTGGAGAAGAGTTTGATACTAGTACAGGAGAAGGCGGGCAGATGGACGATAATATGCGTAACCCAAAAACAAAACAAGAGGCACAAAATCAAGCACAAAAGTTACTCCGTGTAATTAGTGAAACAAATGAGCAATACAAAAGCAAAGACGTTGTTAATGTTATTGTTGGCAACGCAAATGCCCTTATCAAATCTCATAGAACAGACAAACAATCCTTTTTTGGCATAGGTGTAGCCTTTCAAGATCATTATTGGATGGCACTACTGCGGCAATTACTGGTGGCCAAATACATAAAAAAAGATATTGAAACCTATGGTGTTATTAAATTAACTCAAAAAGGGCTAGATTTTATAGAAACCCCATCATCCTTTATGATGACAGAGGACCATTCTTTTAAACAAGCCAACGATGATGCTATTGTCATAGCCAATAAAGGCGGTGGGGCGGTCGCTGATGCGGGTCTTTTTAAATTACTGAAAGCAGAGCTTAAAGCCACTGCAGATAAATTAAGCTTACCTCCATATGTTATTTTTCAAGAACCCTCACTGGAGGATATGGCTTTAAAATATCCTATAAGTGTCGAGGAGCTATTTAATGTTCATGGAGTAGGAGAGGGGAAAGCAAAAAAGTATGGTAAGAATTTTGTTGCCCTTATCAAAAAATATGTAGATGAAAATCAAATAGAGCGCCCAGATGATTTTGTAGTAAAGTCTACAGGTAGCAATAGCGCTAACAAGTTATATATTATACAAAATGTAGATAGAAAGTTGCCCCTTACAGATATTGCAGATTCTAAGGGACTACCAATGGAAGAGCTTATCAAACAAATGGAAGCTATTGTGTATAGTGGTACAAAATTGGATATTAGTTATTGGGTAGATGAAATGTTAGATGAAGACCAGCAAGAAGATATCCATGAATATTTTCTAGAATCTGAGACAGACAAAATTGATGATGCCATGCAAGAGTTTGATGGAGAGTATGATGATGAAGAACTACGTATTTACAGAATTAAATTTATTAATGAAGTAGCAAATTAATTATACCATACATACTACTACAAACCCCACTGAGATAAATCCAGTAGGGTTTGTTTTTTTTGGTAGGGAGTGGTTTTAAAAATTTAAAATAAGTATTGCCTTATGTGATGATAAACCCTAACTTTGCGCATTCAAAACTCAGGGCATATGCTTTGAGCAATCACTATAAAAAACGATTATGCAAGACGGTATTTACGTTAAAATAACAACACAAAAGGGAGAAATCCTTGGACAATTAACTTACAAAAGAACCCCAGGTACGGTAGCAAACTTTGTGGCACTGGCAGAGGGTAATCTTGAAAACACTGCTAAGGATCAAGGAACACCTTATTATGATGGTTTAACCTTTCACCGTGTTATACCAGATTTTATGATACAAGGAGGAGACCCAGCAGGAACAGGAGCTGGAGGTCCAGGATATAGTTTTGATGATGAGTTTCATCCAGAATTAAAACATGACAAACCAGGTGTTTTTTCAATGGCAAATTCTGGCCCATCAAGCAACGGAAGTCAGTTTTTTATAACACATGTTCCAACAAATTGGTTAGACAATAAGCATTCTGTTTTTGGCTATGTAATAAAAGGGCAAGATGTTGTAGATACAGTAGCACAAGGAGATACCATGAACATGGAAATTATACGAGTTGGTGCTGATGCTCAGGCCTTTAATGCAGTTGAGGTTTTTAGAAATTTTACAGGAGCTAAAGCAGAGCGAGAGGCAGCAGCAAAAGCAGCCCAAGAAGCTTCTATGAAAGATCTAGTAGCTGGTTTTGATAAAACAGAAAGTGGCCTTTATTATAAAATAATTCAAAAAGGGGATGGTGTTAAGCCAACCTCTGGGCAAACAGTATCTGTTCATTATAAAGGAATGTTACCTGAGGGATCAACCTTTGACTCTTCTTATGATAGAGGAAACCCTATCGATTTTCCGGTAGGCATGGGCCACGTGATTGCTGGTTGGGATGAAGGTATTATGCTTTTAAACAAAGGCGACAAGGCACGTTTTGTTATCCCTAGTGACTTAGGATATGGCGCCCAAGGTGCCGGTGGTGTAATTCCTCCAAACGCTACTTTAATTTTTGATGTAGAACTCATGGATATTAAAGGTTAGTAACCTCTTTATAACTAAGTAAAAAACGCCTTAAAAATCTTGAGGCGTTTTTTTATTTTAGCTCAAATTTTAAAATTATGACTCAAACTTCTACACAATATCCAATAGGTAAACTTTCAATTCCTGATAAGATAACCCCTGCCCAAGTTTCTGAGGCCATTGAGGTGATGCGTGTATTTCCGCAACAATTAAAGATGACCTTATTAGATGTCACAGAAACAAAGCTAGACACTCCTTATAGAGAGGGTGGATGGACCCTACGCCAATTAATACATCATATTTCAGATTCACACAGCCATTGTTACAATAGAATGCGCTGGGCATTGACAGAAGATGCCCCTATTGTAAAATCATATGATCAAGATTTATTTGCTGCAATGGATGATTATAAAACTGCTCCCATTGCGTGGTCATTAACCCATATAGAAATGTTACATCACAAGATTGTATACATTCTGCAACGCATCAATGGGAAACAGTGGAATAGCGTTTATCTGCATCCACAAACCAATGCTGAGGTAAGTATTAAAGAAATGGTCTTAACCTATGCGTGGCATAGCATGCATCACTTTATGCATATCAAAAATGCCCTGTAATTAAAACACATTTTATCTTTAAAACCTAGAATAGCATATTGTAATTCTAGGTTTTTTTGCAAATCTGTTTTATCACTATTGGGTGATTATTTCTTCCATTTTATATTACAACCAATGCTCGGTTTTTGATCTTTATGTTGAGGTCTATTGTTTAGAATATGATCCATGGCCTCCCGTAAATCTCTCCCGTTTACCGGAATCCCGTTGCCTGGTCTAGAGTTGTCAAGTTGCCCGCGGTATACAAGTTTTTTAGTCTCATCAAACAAATAAAAGTCTGGAGTACACGCCGCCTTATATGCCATAGCAATCTCTTGGGTCGCGTCATACAAATAAGCGAAAGGATAGCCCTGTTCTCTGGCAGTTTTACGCATTTGCTCAGGACTGTCTTGGGGGTAATTTTCTACCTCATTACTACTAATGGCTACAAAACCAAAACCCATCACTCTGTAATCATTACATAATCGTACCAACTCTTGATTTACATGTTTTACAAAAGGGCAGTGATTACAAATAAACATAACAACAGTTCCTTTTTTACCTGCTACATCCTCTAAACTTATTGGGGTGTTAGATACGGTGTCAATTAATTTAAAGCTTGGCGCACTGGTGCCCAAGGGTAACATTGTAGAAGGTGTTAAAGCCATTTTTTTGTATTTTTTATTAGATGCTAAGATACAAGATAGGTCTTTAAGTACTATATTAGATACAAATTTAACATATGGAAATTTCCTGGAATGATTTTGATAAAATAGATATGAGAATTGGTACCATAGTAAGGGCAACTGATTTTCCAAAGGCGCGTAATGCTTCTTACCAATTACACATCGATTTTGGCCCCCTTATAGGAGTAAAAAAGACTTCAGCACAAATTACTAGTTTATATAATAAGCAAGATTTAATTGGAAGACAGATTGTAGGAGTTGTTAATTTTCCAAAAAAACAAATAGGGCCCATCATGAGTGAATGTTTGCTCTTGGGCGCAGTATCAGGTAAAGATGTAACACTTTTACATCCTGATGTAAAAGTTGAAAACGGTTTGCGAATTAGCTAAGAGTATTTAGAAAAAAGAAGTATCGTAAATCATTATACCTCTGCATCCATCATATCTGTAACTACATGATAGCGAGGGTCGTCAATGGCATCTTTAATTATGGTCTTAAACTCAGGGTTCCACTTAAGTAGCATCGCTTTACAATCTGGACTTAAATGGGTTAGGGTTACTTTTTTACCAGCCTCGAGGTATTTGTTAGAGATACTACGCAGCGCCTCAACCCCAGAGTGATCTCCTACTTTAGATTCTATAAAATCTATTTCTATGTGTTGAGGATCATTAGAGACATCAAATTTACTGTTAAACCCAGTTGTTGATCCAAAAAAGAGCGGCCCCCATATCTCATATACTTTAGTTCCATCTTCTTTGATGCGCTTTCTTGCTCTAATCATCGTTGCACTTTTCCAGGCAAAAGACAAAGCGCTCATAATAACACCAGCTATAACTGCAATGGCCAAATCTTGCCAAACTGTGATGGCAGATACAGCTATAAGAACAATAGCATCTGTGCGAGGAATTTTATGTAAAATTCTAAAACTACTCCAAGCAAATGTGCCAATAACTACCATAAACATAACCCCCACTAGTGCTGCAATAGGAATTTGCTCTATTAAAGGCGCCCCAAAAAGTACAAAGCATAATAATGCTATAGCTGCAGTAGCACCAGATAAACGACCACGACCTCCAGAGTTTATGTTGATTATAGATTGTCCAATCATCGCACAACCTCCCATACCTCCAAACAGCCCATTTAATATATTTGCTCCCCCTTGTGCTACACACTCGCGGTTTCCACTCCCGCGTGTCTGTGTCATATCATCAATAAGGTTAAGGGTCATCAGGCTTTCTATAAGGCCAACGGCTGCAAGAATAAGTGCTGTTGAGCCAATGAGTCCCCAGTGCCCTTTAAGGGTATAAAACAATGTAAATATTTGATCCTGAAAACTTGGTAGTCCTCCCTGTAGACCTTCACCACCTCCATCTTTAATAAAAGAGCCAACCGTAGATACATCTATATTCCCAAAAATTACTATTGCGGCAACGATCACAATAGCAAATAGTGCAGCGGGAATTTTTTTAGTAAGTTTAGGAAGGCCATACATAATAGCCATGGTGAGGCAAACAAGCCCTAGCATCATCCAAAGACTATCTCCAGACATCCATTGCATTTCCCCATCTATATTTTCTTTAAACAATCCTAGTTGCGATAAAAAAATCACAATAGCCAATCCATTTACAAAACCCATCATTACTGGATGGGGTATAAGACGTACAAATTTCCCTAATTTTAAAACACCTGCTGAAATTTGAATCGCTCCAACAATTAATAAAGTAATAAATAACCACTGTAAGCCTAGGTTTTCAACAGGAACCGCTAATGCATCCCCAACCTGGTTTCCTTTTTGAATAAGAAAAACCATTACAACTGCCATGGCTCCAGTTGCTCCACTAATCATACCTGGTCTACCTCCAAAGAGTGCGGTAATAATACCCATCATAAAGGCACCATATAAACCCACCAGTGGATCTATGCCTGCAACAAATGCAAATGCCACAGCTTCTGGAACAAGTGCTAACGCAACAGTTAATCCAGAAAGGATATCATTTTTAGGATTTTGGGTGAAATTTTTAATGGTTTTTTGTAATAGCATACCTTGGTGTTTTTCAAGCCGCAAAGATATGCTTTTGTATGGGCTTGGCTTGCTGGATTTTATTTTTTTTGACTCTTGTAAGGTATTCTCATTTTTTTTGTTTTTTTAAGGTAGGTTTTATTACAATATTATAATTATTTGATCTTCGCTTTAACTTACAATTTTTAGGCTTTACCCTTACAGTATGTTTTTGTAGTTTTGAGAAAAAGCATACACATACTATATGGCAGAAGAATTAGTGATTTTAGTAGATCAAGATGACAAGCAAATAGGGCTAATGCCCAAAATGGAAGCTCATGAAAAAGGAATTTTACACAGAGCATTTTCTGTTTTTGTTCTTAATGACAATGGAGATTTAATGTTGCAACAACGCGCTTTGCATAAATACCATTCTCCTGGCCTGTGGACCAATACCTGTTGCAGTCATCAAAGAGATGGGGAGTCTAATATCCAGGCCGGCACAAGAAGACTACAAGAAGAGATGGGTTTTGTTACAGATCTTACACATGCTACTTCCTTTATTTATAAAGCACCTTTTGACAATGGATTAACAGAACACGAGTTGGACCACATTATGCTTGGTAATTATTGTGGTGCCCCCGTTATAAACAGGGACGAGGTTGCGGCCTGGAAATGGATGGCTGTAGAAGATGTTAAGTCAGATATAAAGGCACATCCAGATCAATACACCGTTTGGTTTAAAATAATTTTCGATAAATTTTATAGCCACATACGTCTGTAAGTTGATAGTCAAAAAAAGTACCTTAAAGTATCTCATAGCTACTTTAAAAGAGATATTCTTTTTAATAGATTAAAAATCTGCAACACTTTTGCAAGTGTATATTGTCTGAGAGTTTGTATTTTTGCAACCTATTAATTAGTAATTTAAAAACCGCTAATACCGGAACACATTATGGCAAATAAGAGAGATTTAAAAAAAGATATCAACTACGTAATGGGAGATATCATTGAAGCTGTATACATTTGGGAGTTAACAAACCCTTCAAAAGAAACAAAAGAGTCTCAATCTATCATTGATGATGCAATTGCAGGATTTGATGAATTGATTGTAAAGGTGAATCAAAGAGACCTTGAAAATGCCAAAGCGCATTTTAAGGCAGTGAATCAAGAGCTTGAAGCTAAAGGAAGAGCTTTGATAGATAGAATTAATAAGATGTAACATGTACATTATTTTTTATTAAAGCTTCATTACCCTTGTAATGGAGCTTTTTTTATTTATTGTATTGGTTGGATCTATTGCATAAAAAATCCCGTTGCATTTGCAACGGGATTTTTAGTACGAAATAATATGATTATTGGATTGTCTTATTTTACTTTCTTTACAATTGCTTCAAAAGCTTCTGGATGGTTCATGGCTAAATCTGCAAGGACCTTACGGTTGAGTTCAATTCCTGCTGTTTTCATCCCTCCCATAAATTGAGAGTAAGACATTCCGTGTTGGCGTGCACCAGCGTTGATACGCGTGATCCACAATGCTCTAAAAGTTCTTTTTTTGTTTCTACGGTCTCTGTATGAGTAAGACATTGCTTTGTCTACTGCATTTTTGGCTACCGTCCAAACATTCTTTCTTCTTCCAAAGTAACCTTTGGCTTGTTTTAATACTTTTTTTCTACGTGCTCTTTTGGCAACGCTGTTTACTGATCTTGGCATAATTTAATTGTTTTTTGTAGTAGGCGACTCATGTATATAAGTTCTTTTATAATAGCCTTACTCCAGGGTTATAAAATTTAGTTAACCGTAATACAATTACTTCATTCGAAGCATTTGTTTTACATTACTCTCGTCAGATTTGTCAACCAAACCGTCGTGAGTTAATTTAAGCTTACGTTTTTTAGATTTCTTTGTTAAGATGTGACTCTTAAAAGCGTGCTTTCTCTTGATTTTACCAGTACCTGTTAGCTTGAAACGCTTCTTTGCACTAGATTTTGTTTTTTGTTTCGGCATTATTGCTTCTTTTAAATATTATTTCGTTGTTTCTCTTTTGGTACGCGTACCTGGTGAGAGGGTATATAAATAAGTCCCTAAGGATCAGATTTCAAATTTTAATAGTTATTCACTATTTCTTTTTTGGAGCGATGAACATGATCATTCGTTTTCCCTCCAGTTTTGGCATTTGTTCTACCTTTCCTAATTCTTCAAGTTCTTGAGCTAATTTTAGCAATAAAATTTCTCCTTGATCTTTATATATGATAGAACGTCCTTTAAAAAACACATATGCCTTTAATTTTGCTCCGTCTTTTAAGAACTTTTCAGCATGTTTCTTTTTAAACTCATAATCATGATTATCTGTATTAGGCCCAAACCTAATTTCTTTGATAATCACTTTTGTTGCCTTAGATTTTAAAGTCTTTTCACGCTTTTTCTGCTCGTAGACAAACTTTTTGTAGTCCATAACTTTACAAACCGGTGGGTTTGCTTTTGGAGAAATTTCTACAAGATCTAATTCTTGTTCTTCCGCAATGGCTAGTGCTTTGCGAGTAGGATAAACACCAATTTCAACGTTATCACCCACAAGTCGCACCTCTTCTGCACGAATTCTTCGGTTGATATTGTGTTGGTCTTCTTTAATGATCCTTGCAGGACCCCTACTTCTTTTTCTTCTTATTGCTATGGCTTCTTTTTTTTTGAATACACATCTTGATGCGTATCTGTTTAATACTTATGGATTTACTCCACGTTAAATTCTTTAATTTCTTGCTTTACAGCATTGTTTATCATCTGTGCAAAGGCATCAACACTCATTGATCCTTGATCTCCATCACTATGCTTTCTTACAGATATTGTTCCGTCTTTCTCTTCTTGTTCCCCTACAATTAACATATACGGGAGTTTGTTGAGTTCTGCTTCACGTATTTTCTTTCCAATAGTTTCATTTCTATTGTCCACAAGGGCGCGAATTTCGTGATTTTCAAGCAAATTTAAAACTTTTTGAGCGTATTTTTCATATTTTTCACTCAATGATAGAATTGTGACCTGTTCTGGCATCAGCCATAAAGGGAAGTTTCCACCCGTGTGTTCTAGTAATATTGCTACAAATCGCTCCATACTACCAAAGGGAGCTCTGTGTATCATCACTGGCCTGTGTAGCTCGTTGTCACTGCCTTTGTAGGTTAAATCAAAACGCTCTGGAAGGTTGTAATCTACCTGTATAGTCCCTAGTTGCCAGCTTCTTCCAAGAGCATCCTTTACCATAAAATCCAACTTTGGTCCATAAAAGGCTGCCTCTCCAGATTCAACCACATAGTCAAGTCCTTTATCTTGTACGGCACTTAAAATTGCATTTTCAGCTTTTTCCCAGGTTTTTACATCACCGATGTACTTCTCTGGCTTGTTTAAGTCTCTAACAGAAACTTGAGTTGTAAAATTTTCAAAACCTAAAGATCCAAACACATACAACACAAGATCGATAACATTTTTAAATTCTTGGTCCAATTGATCTGGAGTACAAAATATATGAGCGTCATCTTGAGTGAACCCTCTTACTCTTGTTAGCCCGTGTAGTTCTCCACTTTGCTCATAGCGGTATACGGTCCCAAATTCTGCAAATCTTTTTGGTAAATCTTTATAAGAAAAGGGTTTGGTGTTATATATCTCACAATGGTGCGGGCAGTTCATGGGTTTTAACATAAACTCTTCTCCATCATTGGGTGTCTTTATTACTTGAAAACTGTCTTCTCCATATTTTTCATAGTGTCCAGAAGTGACATACAATTCTTTGCTTCCTATGTGAGGAGTCATGACCATTTCATAGCCAGCTTTCTTTTGTGCTTTTTTTAAAAAGTTTTCAAGACGCTCTCGTAATGCTGTTCCTTTTGGTAGCCAAAGGGGTAGTCCTTGGCCTACTTTTTGAGAAAAAGTAAAGAGCTCCAGTTCTTTTCCTAGTTTTCTATGGTCTCTTTTCTTTGCCTCTTCCAAAAGGGCTAGGTATTGTTTTAGTTCTTTTTGTTTTGGATAACTAACTCCGTATATACGGGTAAGTTGTTTGTTTTTTTCATCTCCTCTCCAATACGCACCTGCAATGCTCATAAGCTTTACAGCCTTCACAAACCCAGTGTGTGGTAAATGACCTCCTCTACACAAATCTGTAAAGTTGTCATGATCACAAAAAGTGATGGTTCCGTCTTCCAAATTTTCTATAAGTTCTACTTTATACTCGTTTGCTTGTTTTTTGTAATAACCAAGCGCCTGTTCTTTGGTCATTGAGCGCAAAGAAAACGTATGTTTTCCTCGTGCAATCTCAAGCATTTTTTGTTCTACGGTTATTAGGTCTTTTTCTGAAATGTTATGCTCACCAAAATCTACATCATAATAAAACCCAGTTTCAATAGCGGGCCCTATAGTTAATTTTATTCCAGGATATAAAGTTTCTAATGCTTGTGCTAAAATATGCGCAGATGAATGCCAAAAAGCTTTTTTTCCGGCCTGGTCTCTCCAGGTGTATAACACTAGGCTCCCGTCATGGGTTAGGGGAGTGCTACTTTCTATGGTTTGACCATTGTATGCTGCTGAAATTACATTTCTAGCCAAGCCTTCGCTAATGCTAAGTGCTACATCCATTGGTGTTACTCCTTCTTCTAGTTGCTTTACACTTCCATCTGGTAAAGTAATTGCTATCATATTTCACAAAATTTAAACAACAAAGATACTATTGTTGTTATAATACTGCATATCATTTTATTGTTTTATGTGTACTTTTTTATACCCTTACTTTTACACCAACATTAGTAGACATAAAAAAAACCAATAGCTTATTTGATTGCTTGCTTTACTCACTAAAAAACCAAGACCAAGTTATATTTTGTTTTAAAAATTTAGTCGGTCTATTTGTTTTGTTTTTTTAAGCCAAACATTCTAGTCTTTTTTTACATAAAATTTTGGAGTCTTTAGCTTTTGTTTGTTCCCTATTGACGGGGGTTTTGCTTGTTTTTGTTTCTAGGGTATTTCTATTATACATATATTAAGGTATACTTGGGGTTTTCTTTTTTTCAAGCCTAATCTATGCTGTTTCAAGGATTTAAAATACAAGCTAAAAAAAAACAAAAAAAAAGCTTGTTTTTGTTTGGAGCACTAAAATAAACAGATGTATATTTGCACCCGCTTACAAAACCAAACAATAGTAGGATTGTAAAGCAAACAACGTTCTTTAAATTTTTATTAAATATTTTTTTAAAAGTATTGTAGGTTTAAAAAACTGTTGTACATTTGCAGCCGCCTAAAGAATGAGTGAATCAAAAACACGAGTTGTAAAAGCGCACAAAAGTAGAATAAGTTCATTGAGATATTGAAATTGACAGCGTATGAATTTGATTGGAAACGATTGAGTTCTTACAAAGAAACTAAACTAAGTTAAAAAATACCTGAGAAATTTTTTTGAGAGGGCTTTTGGTTGTATTAAATTTTATTTAAGATTTTACAATGAAGAGTTTGATCCTGGCTCAGGATGAACGCT
>Ga0206126_10001673_pt1 | contig 25986 bp, 23 predicted proteins | sample Helgoland_Spring_5_FD_148621 | JGI IMG/M metagenome (GOLD analysis project Ga0206126, IMG submission 148621) | Pelagic subsurface seawater microbial communities from Kabeltonne, Helgoland, North Sea - Helgoland_Spring_Bloom_20160412_1 | ecosystem: Environmental > Aquatic > Marine > Epipelagic ...
TAATCAGATGAATCCATCCGCAGACGTGCGTGCGCTCGCGTCAATCTTTGTCCCTGTTGGGGATATTGAACCCGGCACGCAGCTTACCGTTAAATGGTTGGGCAAGCCTGTGTTCATTCGTCGTCGCACGGAAGAAGAGATTGCAGAAGCACGCTCAGTAGATTTGGCCGACTTGGCTGATCCTATCGCGCGAAACGAAAATTTGGGTGAAGTAGACGCTTCTGACGCAAACCGCTCATTGTCCGAGGACGGTGAATGGTTGGTAATGATGGGCGTGTGTACGCACCTTGGCTGTGTGCCTTTGGGCGATGCTGGAGACTTCGGCGGTTGGTTCTGCCCATGCCACGGTTCTCACTATGACACCGCTGGCCGTATCCGTAAGGGCCCAGCACCGACAAACTTGCCGGTTCCTCCGGCTGTCTTCGTGGACGATTCCACGATCAAACTAGGTTAAGGGAGAGACGCAATGGGTGGAATTCCTCACGACCATTACGAACCAAAGACCAAAGGCGAAAAGTGGCTACATAGCCGTTTGCCTATCGTTGGTTTGATGTACGCAACATTGACTGCACCAACACCGAAGAACCTGAACTGGATGTGGATCTGGGGTATCGTTCTAACGTTCTGTCTGGTTCTGCAGATCGTAACGGGTATCGTTTTGGCGATGCACTATACGCCACACGTCGACAATGCGTTCGCTTCTGTTGAGCACATTATGCGTGATGTGAATGGCGGCTACATGCTGCGCTACATGCACGCTAACGGCGCGTCGCTGTTCTTTGTTGCTGTATATGCCCACATTTTCCGTGGACTTTATTACGGCTCATACAAAGCACCGCGTGAAGTTACGTGGATTATTGGTATGTTGATCTACCTTTTGATGATGGCGACCGGCTTCATGGGTTACGTTCTGCCTTGGGGCCAAATGTCATTCTGGGGTGCAACTGTTATTACTGGTTTGTTTGGTGCAATCCCGTTCATCGGTGAAAGCATCCAAACGTTGCTATTGGGCGGTCCAGCCGTCGATAACGCAACATTGAACCGTTTCTTCAGCTTGCACTACTTGCTGCCTTTCGTGATTGCTGGCCTTGTCATCCTTCACATTTGGGCTTTCCACACTACTGGCAACAACAACCCAACGGGTGTTGAGGTTCGTCGTGGTTCAAAAGAAGAAGCTGAAAAAGACACGCTACCATTTTGGCCATACTTTGTGATCAAAGACTTGTTCGCACTGGCTGTGATCTTGGTTGTATTCTTTGCTGTTGTTGGCTTCATGCCAAACTATCTGGGTCACCCGGACAACTACATTGAAGCAAATGCGCTATCTACACCTGCACACATCGTTCCGGAATGGTATTTCTTGCCGTTCTACGCGATCTTGCGCGCCTTCACTTCCGAAGTTTGGGTTGTTCAAATTGCGTCCTTCGTGACCGGTGGAATTATCGATGCTAAGTTCTTTGGTGTTCTGGCGATGTTTGGTGCGATTGCAGTTATGGCGCTTGTGCCATGGTTGGATACATCATCAGTTCGTTCTGGTCGTTTCCGTCCAATGTTCAAATGGTGGTTTGCGCTTTTGGTTATCGATTTCTTTGCCCTGATGTGGCTTGGTGCGATGCCTGCTGAAGAACCGTACGCTAGCTTCTCATTGATCGCGTCAGCGTATTGGTTCGCCTACTTCTTGGTTATCCTCCCGTTGTTGGGTGTGATCGAGAAGCCGGACGCACAGCCTGCGACCATCGAAGAAGACTTTGCCGCCCATTATGGTGGTGACGCAGAAAAGTCTGCGGAATAAGAGGAAGATGCGCATGTTAAAAAAACTCGCAATCAGCACTGTGGCAGCGGCAACGCTGGCCACAGGCGCATTCGCCGCTGGCGGTGCAGGTCACATCGAAGACTTTGATTTTTCATTTGAGGGACCATTTGGTGCCTTTGACCAAAATCAGCTTCAGCGCGGTCTACAGGTATACACCGAAGTTTGTTCTGCCTGTCACGGTTTGAAATTCGTTCCGATCCGCACACTTGCGGATGAAGGCGGACCACACCTGCCAGAAGATCAAGTCCGTGCATATGCAGCACAGTTCGACATCTATGATGCGGCTTTGGACGAAGATGTACCCCGTAAGCCTTCTGACTTCTTTCCAGAGTCTGCGTTGGAGAATGCACCTGACTTGAGCCTAATGGCGAAAGCACGCGCTGGTTTCCACGGTCCTTACGGTTTGGGAATTAACCAATTCGTAAAAGGTATTGGCGGCACAGAATACATCGCTTCGATCTTGACCGGTTATACGGGTGAAGAAAAAGAGCAGGCAGGTGTGACGTTTTATGAAAATACTGCATTTCCAGGTGGCTGGATCGCTATGGCGCCACCCCTTTATGGTGAGGATGTAGAATTCTCTGATGGTCACGACAACGACTTGCACCACATCGCTGCTGATGTATCAGCATTCTTGATGTGGACAGCTGAGCCAAAAATGATGGCGCGTAAGCAAGCTGGTGTTGTTGGTGTTCTTCTGCTTACTCTGTTGTCTGTGCTGCTTTACATGACCAACAAGAAGCTTTGGGCACCTCACAAAAAGAAGCACTAAGTTTGCTTCCTTTAGAATATAAAAGGCCCTGCACTTGTGACGGTGCAGGGCCTTTTTCTTTGGAATAGATACAGGTCGTTTTAAGCTATTAATTGTTTGTCTTGTGCAGACAATATGATTGCCGTAACGATTTGGCCTTCGGTTTTCGGATTGGCGAACGATACCTCGGTAAATTGTTCTGTACGGCCCATGCTTGGGTTCTCCATCAATATTTGATGGGTTTTCCCAACCTGAGCCTGTAAATGGCGCTGTACTTGCGTTTCGCCCGCTGAACGCAATGCCGCTGCACGCATTTTGATAGTTTTCCCATTAACCTGCGGCATCCGCGCAGCTGGCGTGCCGGGGCGTGGCGAATAAGGGAACACATGCAGCCACGTCAGATCACATTCAGTGACTAGGGCAAGTGAGTTAGCGAACATCTCGTCGGTTTCGGTTGGGAATCCCGCAATTATATCTGCACCAAATGTCATATTTGGCCGAAGTTTTTTGGCGTCTTGGGCAAATTGGATTGCATCATCGCGCAAATGGCGGCGTTTCATCCGCTTAAGGATCATATCGTCGCCGTGTTGTAGTGACAGATGTAGGTGCGGCATTAAGCGTGGCTCAGTCGCGATTGCCTGCATAAGGTTTTCATCAACTTCAATGCTGTCGATCGAACTGATACGTAAGCGTGGAAGGTCGGGGACCAACCGCAGAATGCGCATAACCAGGTCGCCAAGTTTAGGCTCTGAAGGAAGGTCTGCACCCCAGCTGGTCAGGTCTACACCAGTCAAAACAACTTCGTTGAAGCCTTTGTCGACCAGCCGCTTGATCTGATCGACAACGACGCCTGCAGGCACGGAGCGCGAGTTACCGCGGCCATATGGAATAATGCAGAAGGTGCAACGATGATCACAACCATTTTGAACTTGAACATAAGCGCGACTGCGCGTTCCAAAACCGTCGATCAAGTGACCGGCAGTTTCAGTGATAGACATGATGTCATCCACTTGGACGGTTTCAGTTTCGCCGATGAAGTCAGCAGCTAAGCCTTTCCATGTGTCGCCCATCATCTTTTCGGTATTGCCGATTACAGCATCGACTTCGTCCATTGCTGTGAAAGTCTCAGGCTCTGTCTGCGCTGCACAGCCCGTTACGATCAGTCTGGCGTCAGGGTTCTCGCGGCGTAGCTTACGGATGTCCTGACGGGCCTTGCGCACGGCCTCAGCTGTAACGGCACAGGTGTTGATGACAACTGCGTTTTGAAGGCCAGCGGTTTCAGCCAGTTCCTTCATTGCCTCGGTTTCATATGCATTCAGCCGACAACCGTGATTTGAGAATTTTGGGGCGGTCATTGTAGTGAGTCCAAAAAATTTTGTGTCAGTGTTCCAGAGAAGACGTGCATCGTACCACCGGTCATCCAAACGCCATCATCGCGCCAGTCTATGTGCAAGGTGCCGCCATCAAGATCTATGCGCACTGTACGCCCTGTTAGGCCGCGTCGAGCAGCAGCAACCGCTGTGGCGCAGGACGAGGAGCCAGAGGCGAGTGTAACGCCCACACCGCGTTCCCATACGCGCATACGGATATGATCGGTACCAACGACTTGAGCGAATTGTACATTTGTTCTTTCCGGGTAGAGCGGATGATGTTCAAAAACCGGACCCTGAACTTCCAGATCAATGGTGTCGACGTCATCAACGAAGAACGTGCAATGTGGGTTGCCCATTCCTGTTGCTGTTGGTGAGCCGTTAATCGGTAACTCAAGCGTATCACTGCTTTGAGACAACGGAATCTCTTGCCAGTTCAGATCAGGGTGCCCCATATTGATTGAGGTGATTTGGTTACCCATGTCCTTGGCAAACAAAATTCCGTGCTCGGTTTCTAGGGAAAGAGTTTGGTCACCCGTTTCGTCCATCAGGAGTCGCGCGATGCAACGTGTTGCATTTCCGCAAGCGCCAGCTGTGGATCCATCTGAGTTATAAAATTTTAGAAATGCATCAGCGACGCTATCGGTCCTCAAAATCACTGCAAGCTGATCAAACCCAACCCCGCGATGGCGATCACCTAAAGCACGAGCCAATGATTCTGTCATTTCGAGCGATTGCGCGCGCGCATCGATGACAACGAAGTCGTTGCCGAGTCCATGCATCTTCATGAACGGAAAAAGAATGTTATTTTTTACCTGCATTTAGGGCATATAACCGTGCTTGGCGGCCGAATCCAGCAACTAGCAAATAAAGTTGAAATTATAGGCTTGACCCTAACGCCAACTCTTTCTAGTTAACCGCTTAGTGGGCCTGTAGCTCAGTTGGTAGAGCAACTGACTTTTAATCAGTAGGTCTCCGGTTCGAGCCCGGACGGGCTCACCACTTTTTCTAAAAGACGACCTGTGTTAGTGGAAGAATGGTGTGCAACGATCGAAATATCCATTTGAAAATTAAGACTGATACAGCGGTTGAGTTTGACCTGTTTTGCGGAAATTATTCTACTAATAATTTACCTTTTAACGAAAAAGGCCTCCCCTAAGATGCAGAGGCCCTTCCTGATTTTTAAGTTAAGCAGTTTAGTAGCGATAATGTTCTGGCTTGAACGGACCGTCAGGTGAAACGCCAATATAAGCTGCTTGCTCTGCGTCTAATTTCGAAAGTTTAACGCCAATTCGATCAAGGTGCAGGCGTGCTACCTTTTCGTCGAGGTGTTTCGGCAGGATGTAAACGCCAGGCTGATATTCATCGCCTTTTGTGAACAATTCAATTTGTGCTAAAACTTGGTTGGTGAAGGATGCTGACATCACGAACGATGGGTGACCTGTCGCGTTACCAAGGTTCAACAAGCGACCTTCCGACAAAAGAATTAAACGGTGACCGTTTGGCATCTCGATCATATCGACCTGCTCTTTGATGTTCGTCCATTTGTGGTTCTTCAACGAAGCAACTTGGATTTCGTTATCAAAGTGACCAATGTTACCAACGATCGCCATGTCTTTCATTTTGCGCATGTGTTCGATGCGGATCACGTCTTTGTTACCAGTTGTTGTAACAAAGATATCTGCAGTTTCGACGACATCATCCAATGTGGTGACTTGAAAGCCATCCATGGCTGCCTGAAGTGCGCAAATAGGGTCAACTTCGGTAACAATGACACGAGCACCAGCACCTGCAAGGGACGCAGCAGAACCTTTCCCAACATCGCCATAACCCATGACAACAGCAACTTTGCCGGCCATCATTGTGTCTGTTGCGCGGCGGATACCGTCGACCAATGACTCTTTACAGCCATATTTGTTATCGAACTTGGATTTGGTTACCGAGTCGTTGACGTTGATCGCAGGGAAAGGCAATTGACCGTTCTTGTGCAGATCATAAAGGCGGTGAACGCCAGTTGTTGTTTCTTCAGAAACGCCTTGAATTTTAGCTTTGGTTTCAGTGAACCAGCCTGGTGTTTCTTTCATGCGCTTAGCGATTTGAATTTTGATCGCTTCTTCTTCTTCGGACTGCGGAACAGAAATGATGTCTTCGCCTGCTTCAGCACGCGCACCCAAAAGAATGTACAATGTAGCGTCGCCGCCATCGTCAAGGATCATGTTTGCGCCTTCCGGGAACATGAAGGACTTGTCCAGGTAATCCCAGTGTTCAGTCAGGGATTGGCCCTTGATCGCAAAGACGGGTGTGCCACCAGCAGCGATCGCAGCCGCAGCGTGATCTTGGGTTGAGAAGATGTTGCATGATGCCCAACGCACATCTGCGCCAAGATCGACAAGCGTTTCGATCAAAACAGCAGTCTGAATTGTCATGTGCAAAGATCCGACAATACGTGAACCAGTCAATGGCTTGCTCTCGCCATACTCTTTGCGCAGAGCCATAAGGCCTGGCATCTCGGTTTCTGCGATATCCAGCTCTTTGCGGCCAAATTCCGCTAGGGCGATGTCTTTTACAATGTAATCGTTAGCCATGCTATGGTCCCTTTGAGTTGTTATGCCGATCCGATAGCTGTTTTGCATGTCTATATCAATGGTGTGGCCTTATCATTGGCTTTGAGTGTTGTAGGTGAAATTTGCACCGCCAAAATATCGGCAGTCGCGGTTCAAAATTGAAGTTCAACCAGCTTTGCAGTTACAAGTTGCGTAAGAATAAAAATATTCCCCCACGTCTGAATGCAATTTGAAGGCCGATTTCACTCGAAGGCCTAAAAGCATGGCTGGTCTAAGGTGGAAGAATGACTACGAGAAAACGTGACGATCTAATGACTCAGTACGTGGAAGACTTGAAAAACAAATGTGGCATGACGTTTTACATGGTGTTGCCGATCAAGGTAACAATCGGTTGCTGACCCGCAATTTATAATATTGGGTTTTGCCAAGGGCTCTATCGTGACAACATCAACGCAATCCTAACGTTGATCGTCGATTGTGCTGTCTTGGTGGCTTTCTGCAATGATCGAGACGACGCCAACTACATACTTTTCTGATTGCGAATGGTAAGAGAACCCGATGTCTCCAATTTTCATCTGCCGCATGAAATTGCGAGCTTGATAATTGCGCACACCTTTCCATCCTTCCCCATCAGTTCCCTTGGCTACTGGGTCATACCCACTCCAGGCTGCGGGTTCTGATTTGAATAACTACAAGTTCATTAACCGATGACCCTATTCCAAGGTATCAGCGTCACGTCGCGAAACAGCCCTGCTTTGCCATAGGGGTCAGCTGCCGCCCACCTTTTCGCTTCTTCTAAATCTGCAACCTCAAGAATGATTAGAGAGCCACACATTTCCTCAGCGTGATCCAAGAGAGGACCTGCCTGGCGAACGACATCGTTGCTTTTAAGATAAGCGACATGTGCCTCTCGATTTGCCTTACGCAGTTCCAAGGCACCCTCTTTGTCATAAGCGATAAGTGCAACAAGCATATTATTCCTCCTTTAAGGGTCTTGATAGTAGGTGCTTCATTTCTGCAGGGACCGTTGATTTTCCCCCAACGATAGCTGCGATGCTGTGAGTGATCGGCATATCAATCTGATGCTGTGCGCTCAATATTTTGACCGCTAAAGAAGTGGCCGCACCCTCGACCGTTGTAGCCATATCGAATGGGGTACCGCCGCCCAAAGCTAAACCAAACTTATAGTTGCGCGACAATTTAGACGTGCAGGTCAACGTTAAGTCTCCGAAACCTGATAAGCCCGCTAAAGTTTGGGTTTGTGCGCCAAAATGAATCGCAAATCGGTTCATTTCCGCAAACCCACGCGTAATGAGTGCAGCCCGCGCGCTTTCACCCAACTTTGCGCCTATGGCTGCGCCAGCTGCAATCGCAAAGACATTTTTTAATGCTCCGCCAAGCTGTGCACCGATAACGTCGGTTGTGCGATAAATGCGCAAGGTCGGGGTCGAAAGGCTGTCCTGCAAAAGGTGCCCGGCTGCTTCGTTAGCACATGCGAGGCAGAGTGCTGTCGGCAACCCTAAAGCGATGTCGTTTGCGAAACTTGGACCTGTAAGAACCGCGCCTTGAGCGGTTGGGATAATTGTATTGATTAAGTCAATTGGGCCAAGCCCGGTCGTGCGATCAATACCTTTGCAGCAGGCGACCAATTGTTTGCCTGCAAGGAGTGAGGCGTTTTCAGTTAAAAAGGTGCCAAGTAATTGCATTGGCACAGTCAGTAGAATAATGTCGTTCGCAATTGCGTCAAAAATCTCAGACGTGACACGCAAGTCTTCTGGAAACTCAGCGCCCGCAAGTCGGCGTCTATTACTACGTTCTACGTGCATTTCTTCAGCGTGCTCAGGGCTTCGTGCCCACAAAGTTACCGAGCCCTTTGAAGTTAAAGCTATGGCCAAACTTGTGCCAAACGCACCTGCACCCAGTATCGAAATACTCATGCTTTGGCTCCTTTCTTACCGTGACCCAACATTGTGGGGCTAGATGTATCAAGCGGCATCCGCGGCTTTGCGGGAAGGCTCATATCATCTTCAACACGATCGGGCATCTGTGCCAATGCAGCATATGCGATCATTGCGGCGTTGTCGGTGCACAAAGCTAAAGGGGGCGCTACGAAGTTAGTTCCGAACTCCATACATGCTTGCTCTAGCGCGGTGCGGATCGCAATGTTGGCAGCCACGCCACCGGCAACACACAACGTGGGCCGTGTTGGTGATAAACCCAAATACTCGTGCAATGCACGTCGGCTTTTTTCGGCTAAGACATCTGAAACTGCGCACTGAAAACTTGCTGCAAGATCCGCTTGATCTTGTGTTGTGAGGCCGCCGTTTTGCGCGATCGCTTCATCCCGCGCACGCAACGCCGCCGTCTTAAGCCCAGAGAACGACATGTCACATCCAGGCCTGTCCAAAAGTGGCCGTGGAAGCCGGAACCGCCTTGGATCGCCTTTTTTTGCGGCGGCTTCGATTGCTGGGCCACCTGGTTGCTCAAGACCAATTAGGCGAGCAACTTTATCGAATGCCTCGCCGGGAGCGTCATCAATTGTGCCACCGATGCGACGGAAATTATAAGAGTCATGAGCAATCAAAAATTGGCAATGACCGCCAGAAACCAATAGCATTAAATATGGAAAAGGAACCTCGTTCGTGAGCCGTGGCGTAAGAGCATGGCCGGCCAAGTGATTAATACCATAGAGAGGCTTTTGAGTTGAAGCGGCTAGCCCTTTGGCAAGCATGACGCCGGCCACGACGCCACCTATCAAGCCGGGGCCGGCAGTCACTGCAATGGCGTCAATTTGGTCTAGTGTGATATCAGCATCAGCGAGTGCCTTGATGACGCTGATATCTAACTTTTCAACATGCGCACGCGCTGCGATTTCTGGGACAACCCCGCCAAAAGCAGCATGCAAGTCAGTTTGGCTGATGACGATGGAAGAAAGTATATCGGCTGATCCACCAGCATATCCGGAAACGACAGCGGCGGCTGTATCATCGCAGCTGCTTTCTATCCCAAGGATGTTTAATTTTTCTGACATCCGTGGCTCCATTGCGTCGACCTTTGGACCAAGTTATCATCCTAACCCGTGACGGACAATACAAAGCGCCCTCAGCTAAACTTGCTTTTGACCCGGCCTTTGGCTGGGTCGGAGGCGTTCTGGCAGGCCTTGTCGGGTGAAGTTCGCAGCTTAGTCGTCCCAATTTTCAGTCCATTGATTGAAATCATACCGATTGAGAGCACTTCTGATATTGAGGGTTTCGTGATTTTCAGTTCTGTCAATGGTGTGGAAAATGGCCCACTTGGTGATGGGCGGATTGCCTATTGTGTCGGCGAAATGACCACAAATGCGGCAGTTTCAGCCGGTTGGAATGCCTGTCAAGTTGGTAACACGGCAAACCATTTGGTTGCTGTGCTTGCTGCCTTGCCTGAAAAAACTGTGTTTACCCACTTGTCCGGGATTCATGCACGCGGAAATATTACGCAATTGTTATCAGCTGCAGGGCACTATACGCGTAGAATAGCTGTTTATGATCAGCTGCAATGCAAATTTACTAGGGAAGCTACTGAGGCTATTGCGTCAAAGGTTCCCATGTTGGTGCCGCTATTTTCGCCTCGAACTGCTTTAACTTTTACGGAGCAAGATATCGGACAAGCACCACGACATCTAATCGCGCTGAGTGAAGATGTTGCGGCTTCTGTTCGGAAATTGAATTGGAGCTCGCTTACTGTTTGCGCAGCCCCAACGAGAGAGACGATGGTCGATGCGGTCCAAAAGGTTGTTACCAGGATGACGTTGGGTTGAGCCGCCGTATTTGCCCGCGTAAAGTGTAAAAAATATTCGAAACAGACCGAAAAATTTCGGGAAGGTGATAGAGTGGCTAAGAAGAAAAAACCTGCCAGCCCAATCGATAAGGTTGAAGTTCAAAATGCCGAACTCGAAGTGCCCGCGGTCGTTGAAGAAGATGTTGCAGTGGAGCCGGAGGGTCAAATTGATCCGATCGATGAAAGTTCAGAGTTTATTGAAGAACAGGCCGTTGAGGCCTTTGAGGAAACTGTTGACGAACCGAAAAAAGCCGTTGTTTGGCCTTTTGTTCTAGGCGGTGTTGTTGCTGCGACGTTTGGATTCGCTGCTGCGCGATCCAATGTGGTTGATAATTTCCTGCCTCCATCATGGCGCTTGGATGCCGGTGAGGTTGCTTTGCAAGGGCAGATCTCTGATGCGCAGCTGCAAATTGATACGCTGAAAGAAAGGCTGACAAGCCTTTCTGCTGAATTGAACGATGCGCCGCAGACTGATGCAAATGACATAACAGACCTAAGTGTAAAGTTTGATGGTTTAGTCGCACGACTTGATGCAATCGAAAGCCGCCCAGTCAGTACGCAAAGCGAGAATGTTGATTTCACGCAATTGCGTGAGGTCGCTGAAAAACAACAAGCCGAAATTGATGCGTTGCTTGCAGATGCGCGATTGGTTGAGCAAACTTCGCAAGAAGCAGCCAGTAAGACACTCGCTAGAGCTGCAGCTTCACGGATCATTGCTGCTGTCGAAAGTGGTGCACCGTTTGCAACGGCTCTAGCTGATTTTGAGGCTACTGGAGCTTCTGACATCCCTGAAGCCTTAAAATTCTCTGCGAGAGATGGGGTTGTGACACTCGCTGCTTTGCAAGGTGAAATACCTTCCGCAGCTCGTTCAGCCTTGGCGGCAAGCCCTCAAGATGCCGAAGCAGGATTTAGTGGGTTTCTTAAACGTCAACTTGGTGCCCGCTCAATTGCTCCACGTGAAGGCGATGACGCAGATGCGATTTTGTCACGTATTGAAGGCGCTGTACGTCAGGGCCGTTTGATGGATGCGTTGGCCGAGGCCGAAACATTACCAACAGAAGCAAAATCTGCGATGTCCGATTGGCTCGAAAAAACTACTACTCGTGTAGCTGTTACAACCGCTTCTGAGGCGTTGATCCAATTTCTGGCAGCGAACTAGGAAAATATTATGCTTTGGTCTCTCGTGAAAATCGTCCTGTTTGTGTGTGTGGTGGCTGCGGCAGCCTCTGGTGCTGTGGCATTGCTGGAAACAGACGGTGGCCTGCAGATTCAATTCGGTGGCATGGAATATCTACTTGGGCCACTTGCGACAGTTATTGCAATGGCCGTTCTGGTTTTTGTGGTTTGGTTGATATTAAAGCTGATCGCTCTTTTGGCCGCTGTTTGGAAATTCTTAAACGGTGATGAAACTGTGCTGTCCCGCTACTTAGCGCGCAATCGACAATCCAAGGGGTATGATGCCTTGGCTGAGGGAATGATGGCTTTGGCTTCTGGCGAAGGCCGGACTGCGATGGCAAAAGCAGCCAAAGCTGAAAAGTATTTAAACAAACCAGAGCTAACGAACTTGTTGACAGCACAAGCCGCCGAGCTGGCGGGTGACCTTAAGAAAGCCGAAGAAACCTACCGCAAACTCGTCGAAGTTGATGCGACACGATTTGTTGGCGTTCGCGGAATTATGAAGCAAAAGCTGGCAATTGATGACACCGAAATGGCGCTCAAATTGGCTGAAAAGGCCTTTGCTCTTAAGCCGAAACACGAAGATACCCAAGACGTGCTTCTGAAATTGCAGGTGCAATCCAAGGATTGGAATGGTGCACGTGAAACGTTGAATGCAAAGCTGAAACACGGTAACCTTCCTCGGGATATCCACAAACGCCGCGATGCAGTTTTGGCCCTGTCTGAAGCCCGAAAGGTCTTTGATGCGGATCAAACCATCGAAGCGCGTGAAGCTGCGATCGAAGCAAACCGTTTATCCCCTGATTTAATTCCAGCTGCTGTGATGGCAGCGCATAGCTATATCGAGCAAGGACAGAAAAAATACGCGACACGCGTGATCAAAAAAGCGTGGGATGTATCACTGCATCCAGATCTTGCTGCAGCCTATGCCGCGGTAGAGCCCGATGAGACACCAAAGGCACGCTTGAAGCGGTTTCAGGCCCTTACAAAAAGTCATGTTAACGATCCCGAGTCGAAGATGCTGATGTCTGAGCTGCATATAGCAAACGGAGATTTTCCTGAAGCCCGTCGTGCACTCGGCGATCTATATAAAACTGACCCTACCACGCGATCTGCAACTTTGATGGCTGCGATTGAGCGAGGTGAAGGTGCTGATGATCATGTGGTGAAGGGATGGCTGACACGCGCACTTTCATTACCACGCGGGCCGCAATGGATTTGTGACAGCTGTCACCACATCCACGCTGAATGGGTACCAACTTGTGGCAACTGTGAGAGCTTTGATACGCTGTCTTGGAAAGCTCCACCAAAGTCAGAAGTTTCGTTGCCAAGTGGCATACAAATGTTACCGTTGATTGTTGGCGCAGCGGGAAAGGGTGACACAGACATTGCGGTTGTTGATGAGGTTAAAATTGTTGACCTGTAATTAGTCTGTGACTGAATAGAGCCTTGGTGTTTTAACTTATGACTTTTGTTGGTGACCCAGATTGGATTCGAACCAATAACCTGCCCCTTAGGAGGGGGCTGCTCTGTCCAGTTGAGCCACGGAGCCACTAATAATTTGATATCTTTTTTATTAATATTTTTCAATTATCTGGTTATATTTTTTGGTGTAATGTCAGTAAAATCTGAAGATGCCAGCATCTCATGCAGTAGACTTAATGCGTCGCATATATGAAGTGTTTGAGTGGGGATTCATAAAAGACTATGATGAGTAACGTATACGAGTAAGTTATGCTTTGTGTTTATTACTGACGCATTAGTTGTCAAAGTTAGCGTCATCGTAGTTTCAGTTACTTAGTACATCAGCCAAAACACATTACAGAAGCGTCTTTAGCGAAGGACAACAATGTATTGCGTAGTGAGACCATTGAAGTTGCAAGCGTATTAGCCCTAAACTCACGTTCACTGCGTTCTTCTAAGTTGAAAACTTGGAACGGGACTGCGTCCGTAACGCCTTTTTTGCCCATTTTGATGCCGGCTCGTCAAGCAGTGTAGTGTGTCATACCTATCGTGAAAAAGAAAAGAGTATAACAAAATAAGCCCCGATCGACACGGACCGGGGCTTTGGTTTTTAATATGTAATTGGCTTAGAACGTATAGCCAACTTTGAGGCCAAGGCCGATAGCATCATTGTTTGCAAATATACCGCTGACAGGAGCTGCTGTATTAGCGTCACCGAGGTTCACAAAGCGAATACCGCCAGAGATCTCCATGCCACTGTCCATAGTGTAGCTGCCACCGATTTGATAGCTCACGAAGCCGTCTGTTGGGCCTAAGTTGCCGGAAAGTTCGCCTGTTGATTTTTCATAACCGACTGACAATGAAGCAGAGAAATTGTCTGTAAAGCGACGTCCTACACCTATATTGAGGGTTGTAACGTCATCGTCGTACGACAAAATTGAACCACCAGAAAGTGGGTCGCTGTCATCCAAAGAGAAGCCTGCCCAGCTGACGCGACGGATTGAACCAAACAACAATGTATCAGCTGCAATTCCGGTCTGGAAATCAAGATTCAAGGAATCTGGCAATGTTGTGGATAAGTTGCCGTTTGTGCCGTCTAGCGCAAGATCGATCTCGCTGGAATAGGTTAGAGCGAGACGCATAGCGATATCATCACGCTCATACGCGCCACCGATTACATAACCTGTGCCGCTATCGGACGAGTATGTGGAGGCATATGCTGGCGTAGTGCCAACTACTGGGCGATTGTAGGAGCCTTCAGCACTGACAATACGCAATCCCCCGTGAACCGATAATTTTGATGTGGCTTCATAACGCGCAAGAGCAGTGACGCCATTGCTGGATACGCTTGCACTTGATCCTGACAAAACATGGCCTGCCGTGTTGTAGTTGACTTCAGCGCCGAATGGCTGGTCTAAGATCAAGGCCATGGAGGCTTGATCTGTGAGTTGGCGTTTGTATGCTGCACCCATCGAAGTATAGCTCGGTGCAATATTACCAGTCGATGCTGCGCCGCTGAACGTGCTGTTCAGGCCGCTGCCTGCCAAGCTTGGAGTGACGTTGCCAAAGCTCAGCTCTGCATAATTGCCATCCTTAAACAAGGTTCCGATGGCCTGACCGGAACGATCAAGACCGCCAGCGGAGGCTGCTGTAGTTGTCAAAAGCAGCGCGGCTCCGATCTTTAAAAATTTATTCATGTTTCCGTACCCAATCTATTAAGCTTTTATTTGTGGTATACTTTAAGCCTCTAACCGTCAAATACTATCCATGAGTATTCAGTTTTTGTTGACTAAGTAAAAGGTGCCGTACGTCTACATGCTTCAGTCTTCATCAGAAATCAGGATATTAAGAAGCTCGAGACGAGTCGTGGAGAATAGTCTTAAGCACACGCCAGCCGTCTTGAAAGATCGCTTCATCTCAAATTCTGTTTGCTATAATTAATGCTGTCTCCCCATACCATTTCCTGCCAGGTGCAGTGTGTATGTTTAGCGCTGTAAAAACTTCTTCTTGAGCGCGATAGCAAGATATTCTTATGACGCCTTAAGACACTTTTTTTTGCGCATTGTAGGTTTGCTCATTTAATTTTGCAGAAGGCGCTTTGGAAAATGTTACCTGTTCCATTATGCTCTGCAATGCGTCTTTGCTAATCAAGTAACGGCGTTCTGCTTCATCAGCTTAGACGGCACAAACTTCGTCAATGTATTTCATCATTTCCGGCCCTTTTTCAAAAATAGGTTCGTTTTAATTGCCAAGGTTTGCGCCATCGTAACTTCAGCGATCTAGTACATCAGCCAAAGGACTGAGCAAGTCACAACAACACCCTTCAGGAATGACACCCAGTAGATTGTGTAGTTTCACCAGCCAAGTTTTATTTTTAGTCTATAAACAGGTTAGTGATATTATTAGCGCCGTTATCTACTTTCATGTCTTCAGTTAATATGAATGGGCCTCGTCTTTTGTGCGGCATCGCTAAGCTGACCAACTTATCAGTCATTTCACGCCACACTTTGGTCATCTGATCACGGCTCTCTTTAAGCTCGGCCTTAATTTCAAAGACCTCCCGTTTCAGCCTCTCATTGTCATGCTCTGATGCTTCAAGCTTTTGCTTCACAAAGCTTAGTTCTAGCTGCACCTTGAGTGCGATTAGTTCATGCTGGGGGGTGGTAGCTAAATGTGGGATACGACTATTAGTCTCACTGGGAGCTATATGAATTCGCTTCTCACGCTCCCTGATCCAGTTAGCCAAATCGGTAGGCCTAATCGCCCAGTGATTTTGATTGTTTCTGTGCGCAGGTAAGTCCAAACGTTTAATGCTGTTCATAATCGTCTTACGGCTAACGCCAGCTTTGGTTGCAGCTTTCGCAGGTGAGAACATCATGTGAATGGCAGTCCTTGTAGAGAGTGAGATAACTTACAGGTATCAGTGGGAACTCTCATCATCAAGGATGTGATGTTTTGCAGCTACTACTGGTTTGATGCCCGCAGGGTACTTGCCAAGTTTCACGCAAGCGCCTGTGTTGCATCGTTGTACAGCTGATACATGCCTTGCTAAGATGAGGTGGGACGTAAGCCAAGGGTGGTGCATACACCTACAAAGACAAGCACGATGTTTTAGAGGTGGAGACTAACTGGGGGCTGAGTAAGCACGGCCTAGCTAATCTGATCTTAGAACTGTTCTGGTAGCTATTTGATTGGTTGGAAGAACCAAGACACTGTTGGGATGCAGAAAGAGTACAACAAGCGGGGCTATCCACATCTACAGTTATTACAGGCTCTCAAAGCATGTCATGCCGTTGAGGAATGGGCATCATAGGACTCCTATTCATAACCGTTATTGGTATAGGGGAACTGGATGGGTGGTAGCCCTTCCAGCTTAACTCTATCGAACTCTAAGAAGAGTGAAACTATGAAATATGTGTCCCAGATAGACGAACTCACTAAAGAGGTGGTTAGACTTATTGAAGCTTCAGAGGGTAGGTCTCGCTCTCGTACAGCTAACGATCAGCTTCGCTTTAACCATGCAGTTCATGTCTTGCTTATTGATCTGTGGAAGGCTGTAAAGAGTACACCAATAAGAGAGTGTAGCATCAACAAGTGCAGTGGCTGGTACTCAGAGAACGCAAAGTACCGTGACCCTCTTCTGACCTACAAACAGATGTTAGCCGTATTCGATGGATTGCTTAAGATTGGCTTCATTGAGGTTACAACAGAAGGCTACTTTGACCGTTTGGCCTATCAAGGCAATACAACACGCTTTGTTGCTAGAGATGAACTGCTTGAACGCTTGCAAGAGCTAGACGGACACCCAGCTATCTCCATTAAGCCCGACATGGATGCTGAAACTATTATCCTGCGTAACAAGCTTGATGGTAGGAAGGTCCTACAAGAATACGCAGATACTCCAGCAACTGAGCGCCACAGATTCAACCTTAAGAAGATCAACTCGTGCTTCCTTAAGCACTGGTGTGACCTTGAGGTCAAAGACACTGAGTGGGCTAAGCTTGAAGAACGTATAGCCAGCAACGCCTCGAAAGAGCCAATAGACTTCTCCCAGCGTACACTAGTGAGAATCTTCTCTAATGGATCGTTTAAGCAGGGTGGACGCTTCTATCGTGGCTGGTGGCAGAATGTTCCCAGTGAGTATCGCAAGTACATTACGATAGATGAAAAGCGTACTGCGGAGTTTGATTTCTCACAGCTTAACCCTCACCTCTTGTACCACAGCAAGTACAAACAGCTTGGCTCGGAGGATGCCTATGACAGGGTGCTGGACGGTGCGCATCGCAAGATCGTTAAGCAATCCTTCAATGCAATGGTACAGGCCTCCACTCCACTCAAAAACTGTCCTAGAGATATTGACATGTCTGGGGTGGCGATGAACTGGCCTGAATTACGTGATCGTATTCTAAAGGCGCACAAGCCAATAGCTGACCTGTTTTTTAGTGGTGTTGGTAATCATCTACAGTTTCAAGACAGCAATATAGCGGAACGTGTCATACTGCACTTTGCGGATATGGATGCACCAGCGTTGCCAGTACATGACAGCTTCATTCTACATCATGCTTATGGTGAGAATGGCGAAGTTGAGGAGGCCATGCGCAAAGCATTCTTTGAGGTGACGGGTGAGAACATATCAAAGATAGACGAAGAGATTCTTACTTGGACATATCGCAAAGATCATGACGATGCTGCCGAAGCTAAAGCACTAAACGTCGATGCAATCTTGAATGCGGATGCTGACTTATCGCAGTGGCGAGAAAGACATAAGTATTGGTATGCGTCACAATCATGACTAGCACAAACACGATATGTCTCACGATTATTGCCATCGCTTTGGTGACTAAAGTCTAGGTGATCGTGACTTGAGCTAGATCAACACATTAGCATGAGATACGTCACGGCAGCCCCTTGATGAAAGATATCCATTACAGTGCGCAATGTGAACAACCAAGCTTTTATGCTTAGTCGCTCTACTCAGTCTTCAATGCGCAGTTTTTCTTTGCGACCCGCCTGCATTAATACCATGCCCAAGTAGATGCCAGAAGCACCCAAGGGTATCTGACAAAGAGCTACAATAAGCATGGGATTGTCTGATGACATGATACTTTTTAAGTTAAGCGCCATCGCCATGCCGCCAACCAGTGCGCAGGCAAGAAAAGCAAAAAGTGCAACCACTTGCTTTTTGATCATACTATTTACTTGTTTTTCATCGTGATTGTTCTGGTTTCCCATGCTGTCTCACCTTTTTTACGTGGCAGGGAAGTTGAAGCTACAAAGCGCCAACTAGGTTAGCATTTACTGGAGCAGAGGTTTGAGCAGCTTCAGCTTTCGCAGCTAATTCGGCTTCTACTATTGCCGTCTGGGATGCAACAAAATTGCTGCGATCATAGCCTAGATCTTTTAGTTGGCGGTCAGACATGCAGTTCATAACCTGCGTTGCTGCAGACGCTTGACGTGCTACGATGAGTGCATTGAAAAATTTTCTAAACATGACAATCTCCTTTGTCGTTATAGTAGCACCTAGCAAACTGTTTTAATTGTCACATCAAACAATACGTACTTTCCGTTATGCGATAAATGCATGGGTCAGCTTATCAAACACATAGCTTAGTGAATCATACGGTTTATGCATGGGTCTGACGTGACTATTGGGACAGCAACAGATGGTGTGATGGCATGAGAGTACGAAAAAAGGACTGTGATAATTGCATGGATGCAAAGGAAGTTCTGTATCGGTGTCGATACCAAGATTTAACGGCTTGGGTGTTTCTCTGTGGGAAGTGTCTGACAGGTGTCAAATCTAAGTATGAGGACACTTACCAATACGGCGGAACATGGAAGAGCAAAAAGAAATAAGGGCCAGCCAATGAGGCTATCCGAAAATAAGGTTCACCTCAAAGTTTATTCGCTGTATTTCAGGCGGTCTTGACGTACCACTTTCCATTACGTGCAGTGAGTATATTCATTGGTCTAAGAACTTCTTCTTAAATGCTATGGCAAGATACTCTTTTGACGCCCTAAGATACTCTTTATGCGCATTGTCGGCCTGCTCATTTAACTTTGGAGAGGGCGCTTCTGAAGATGCTGCCTGTTCCATTAGGCTCTGCAATGCGTCTTTGCTCCTCAAGTAACGGCGCTCTGCTTCGTCAGCTAAGACGGCACAAACTTCTTCAATGTATTTCATCTAGTATGGTCCTTCTTGACAAAAGGGTGTGCTTCATAACGCATCTGCCAGGCTTTCAATTAATCACTAAGGTATAATCAAAATCAGCTACCCCGAAAAAGCTGCTGTTCCAATGGCCAAAACTACAATTAATGTCACCCTAAATCGGAGCTTAAAGTAGGCCCCATTACTATTGCCGTTTTTACTAAGCTGGTAGTCGATAAGAAGTAAAACCACAAAGGCAAATACGTAAGCTATCATCAAGTTTGTGAAGCTAAGTAATAAGAACGCCAACCAGAGCGCCAATGCGATTACATTGCTGCAGATGAACAGATAGTTTTGCCAAACATTATGTATGTTCACTTGCTGTCCCCAAAGAGTGCCAGCCATAAATGCACCAATGACAAGGCCATATACGCTCAACAAATGTTGGATATCGAAGCTTAAGTTCTGCCCCGCAACTCCTGTTTTGAGTACTACTGCACCAAACAGAAATGGGATAGACCCAGCATAAGTGAGAAAAGATACAGTTGATTGAGGTGTTATTAGCTTCACGGCGCTGTCATTTAGCCTAGTTGTTGTATCATCCATAAGACTGTCTCTCTATGCGTGAATATGTATTTCTTGTAGTGCCTAAGTAGCAAAAACTTTTGCTTACATGTGGCATTGTATAACCTCGCCAATAACGCGCTACAGGCTAGTTTCACTTATATCTAAGTTTCACCATTATCGCCAATAGCTGTGACACCACGCTTGTATGATCTGTCTAGGGCTGCTGAGCCTGCACCAAACGCCTGTCAGTTTCGCAGGCGTGGTCTCCCTAGGCCGCTTGTGACCGAGTTCGGACCACCTGTGTTACCCCGCCAGTATTACTTGATACGTAATGTTACCCATCACGCCAATTTTACGAATCTGGCTCTCTAGCGTGCATCATGAGCTGTGGTGACAGCTACCTGGTTTAATATCTCTAGCAGAGTATGATGCTTGTAAGCTCCGCACTTGATGCAAAAAACGAGCAGATCACACTCTTTTTGCGGATGGTTAGATCAAGTCTGCCAGTATGAGGATGTCATGAAGGAAAGATAAACGTCTGTGATCTACTCAGTAACAACAGTATCATTAAGAGCTGTGCCTTTGCGATAAATGCAACGGTTTTTAGTGTTCAGATGCTGAACAAAAAAAGGGCCAGGCCATAAAGGCCTAGCCATTAAGTGGTATTCTTAGGGACCGAGAATACATAACAAATACGTCAATGCTTTGATATTGGATCACTATGAGGTTCAATATGGCCGTATTGAGGCGCTGGTTGGCTTTGCTTGACCACACGTACCACCCAAACAACCCAATGCTGCCTACAACACGCCTGCACTGAGTCTTTAAACTATCTGAGAAAGTACCAAACGCTTGTTTGCAGCACGCGCAAAGCCGGAAGAAACTTGGGGCTCAGGTCACTGCCCATCTTAGTTACAGCCTTAAAGAAGTTATACTTACCACTATGCAGGCGTTTAGAGATTCGACGTTTATCCAAGTCCAACTATACTAAAAAAGTACGTAGCTGCGAAACAAGCCATACGTAAGAAGAAAAACCGCTACACAAATAATCCCTAAATCACTACACTAATTCAGAAATCATTGAGATTAAACAATCACAAATAATTGTTTTTAAATATTATAATTAATAATGGGAAAATAACCTGCCCTCTGAAGGAGGGCTGCTCTATCTAGTTGGGCCACGGCGCCTAGGGTTTTGATTAATCGCTGGATAGAACATTGTCATGTTGTTTTCTGCGAACTTGATACTTGTGGGCTTGGTGCGTTAACAATGTTCTAACAATTTCAGGAATATGCTGTGACCCCTCGTAATAAGCGTCCCCTCACTCTGCGCGATGTCTCTGAGGCATCGGGCGTTTCCGAAATGACTGTAAGCCGTGTGTTACGCAAACGTGGTGATGTAAGCGAAACTACGCGCAAGCGTGTCTTAGCAGCAGCGAAAGAATTGGGTTACGTCCCGAACCAAATTGCAGGATCGTTAGCATCTCAACGGGTGAACTTGGTCGCCGTTATAATCCCGTCACTTTCGAACATGGTATTTCCTGAAGTTTTGACAGGCATAAATCAGGTGTTTGAGAATACGCCTTTGCAGCCTGTTGTCGGGGTAACCGACTATATGCCCGAAAAAGAAGAACGTGTTTTATACGAAATGCTCTCATGGCGTCCATCGGGCGTGATTTTGGCGGGACTTGAGCATTCGGACGCTGCGCGCGCCATGATGCGTAATTCTGGTATTCCAATTGTTGAAGTTATGGATGCCGATGGCCTGCCGATCGATTCAATGGTTGGCATTTCGCACCGCCGCGCGGGGCTTGAGATGGCACAAGCGATTCAAAACCAAGGCTATAAAAATATTGGTTTCATGGGAACAAAAATGCCGCTTGATCACCGTGCGCGCAAACGTTTTGAAGGCTTTACTGAAGGTCTCGCCAAAGCTGGTATCGAAATTAGAGACCAAGATTTTTATTCTGGCGGTTCTGCTTTGGCGAAGGGTCGGGAGATGACTCAGTCGATGTTGGAGCGCAATCCCGATTTGGATTTCTTATATTTCTCAAACGATATGATTGGTGCGGGTGGGCTGCTTTACCTTCTGGACCAAGGTATTGATGTGCCTGGGCAAATTGGCCTTGCGGGGTTCAATGACGTTGAGTTGTTGCAAGGATTGCCACGTAAATTGGCAACTATGGACGCCTGTCGCCTGGAGATCGGTCGTGCTGCGGCTCAAATCATCTTGGATCGAAATGCAGAAGGCACTGATGACGAACCGGTACTTCAAACAATGTCTCCGACAATTAGCTATGGTGATACGCTGCGCCGCGACCGCAGGGTTTGATTTGGTGTGACAGAGTTCATACTTAAGAATCTTGCAGCACGCCGGGTTTTTATGAACCGTCATTTGTTGACTGACACTCCGCAAGGTAATGCCGGTCCAGACGAAATGCTTAAGATTATTCGGGGCCTTGGCTTTGTTCAACTTGATAGTATCAACACGGTTGCACGTGCGCATGACTTAATCCTGTTCACGCGCAAAGCCCGCTACATGCCGACCGCGTTGAAAACGTTATACGAGCAAGATCGTGGGTTGTTTGAGCATTGGACGCATGACGCCGCTGTCATTCCGATGGAGTTTTACCCCTATTGGCAATTGCGCCGTGTGCGCGATGCTATCAAATTGCAAAAGCAGTGGAAGAATTGGCGACGCGATGGGTTTGAAGCGCAGTTGCAAGGTGTTTTGGATCAGATCCGCGAGCAAGGTCCACTAAGTTCCTCGGATGTGGGCAAAGATGAAAAACGTGGATCTGGTGGCTGGTGGGACTGGCATCCGTCAAAGACCGCATTGGAATACCTTTGGCGCACTGGCGCTTTGTCTGTTGTTGGTCGTGAGGGATTCAAGAAACGTTACGACTTAACCGAACGGGTGTTAGAGAAGTCGTTGAGTGACGCCACTAACTCTCTTGATGTAGAGGCTACAATTGATTGGTGCTGTAACGGTGCTATGGATCGTTTGGGGTTTGCGACACACACAGAACTCGCGAAATTCTGGGCGCATGTTACTACCGCCGAAGCTAAGGCATGGTGTATCGCTGCATTGGCACGTGGTGACCTCATTCAGGTCCAAGTCGAGAGTGTAGATGGTTCGATGAAGCCAGCATTTGCGCGCCCTACGTTGCCCGACGATGCAGGGCTAGATGCTGAACCAACAAATCGATTACGTGTTCTTAGTCCTTTTGATCCTGCACTGCGCGATCGCAAGCGCGCGGCACGTCTGTTTGGATTTCAGTATACCGTTGAGATGTTCGTACCAGAGGCAAAACGGAAATACGGCTATTACGTTTTCCCATTGCTTGAACGAGATCGCTTGGTAGCACGTGTTGATATGAAGGCATTTAGGGATAAAGATTATTTGCAAGTAAAAGCGCTGTGGCCAGAGAAGGGTGTGAAGTGGACGCCCGCGCGCGCAAACGCGTTTGAAGCGGAATTACATCGCCTGATCGACCTTGCTGGTGTCTCTAAAGTTACTTTTGATGATGGGTGGCTTAGGCTAGGTGGTGTTTGAACTGAACCATGATCCGTAGGTTTCGCGCATAACATTCTTCTGCACTTTTCCCATTGTGTTTCGGGGTAATTCATCGACAACGATGTAGTCGCGAGGGTGTTTGAAACGTGCGACGTCGCGTGTCATTAGGGTTTTGATTTGATCAATATCAGGCCCGCTTTCCTTGCGGACCAATATGGCCAATGCAGCCTCTCCCATGTCTGCATGTGGTACTGCAATTACGGCGCTTTCTAATACGCCGACCTGATCGTCCAAAATTATTTCAAGCTCTTTGGGATAAATGTTAAATCCACCTGAAATGATTAGATCTTTGCCACGGCCAACGATGGTGATGTAGCCATCTTCATCCATACGAGCTAAATCACCGGTGATCAAAAACCCATCGGATCGCAATTCTTCCGCGGTTTTTTCCGGCATGTTCCAGTATCCGTGGAATACATTTGGGCCTCGTACCTCGATCATCCCGATGTCACCTTTCTGCACGGGTTCGCCTGTATCAGGTTCTACTATCTTCAGCGTAACACCGGGCAAGGGGAACCCAACACTGCCTGCGCGACGTTCCCCGGCAAACGGATTGGACGTGCTCATGTTCGTTTCAGTCATGCCGTATCGTTCTAACACTTTGTGACTGGTCCGCTCTTCAAACAGTACGTGGGTTTCTGAAAGCATCGGGGCTGATCCTGAAATGAACAATCTCATATGTTTTGTTAGGTTCGCGTCAAATTCTCGTTGATTCAGCAATCGAGTATAAAATGTCGGTACGCCCATCATCGTTGTACAGTTGCGCATAACAGCGATCACTTGCTCAACTTCAAATTTTGGCAGAAACATCATCGCACCGCCTGCTGACAGCGTCACGTTAGTGGCGACAAACAAGCCGTGGGTGTGAAAGATTGGCAAGGCATGAAGTAAGATGTCGTGCGCTGAAAACTGCCAAAGTTCAGTCAAGGTTTCTGCATTGGAGAGTAGGTTGCCTTGGCTCAGCATTGCCCCTTTAGAACGCCCTGTTGTTCCCGAAGTATACAGGAGCGCTGCAAGGTCATTTGAGCTGCGCTGCGCGACGTCACATGTTTTTGCTTTTGTCTTTGCTACATCGAAAAAACTTCCGTCACCTTTTGACCCTAACGTTAGGATTGTGGCATCTGCGTTTTGCGCGATAGTTTCCAGCGACGCAAGGTTTTGAGGATCACATAGAAATAGGCGGGCTCCGCTATCCGACAAGAAATAAGAAACTTCAGTTGGGGCATATGCAGTATTTAATGGCAAGAAAACAATGCCGGTCATTGCGCAAGCAGCATAAACAGCGAGTGCTTCAGGTGACTTTTCGATTTGGACAGCAAGCCTATCGCCTTCTTCAAGGCCAAAAGATTTTATTACATTGGCAAATTGTGCCGTTTGATCCAAAAAATCGCCGTAACTCACCCGAGCACCATCTGGTAAAACTAGGAAGGTGGCTGTTGACCCAACATGGGGAGCGAACAGTTTGTCAAAAAGTGGGTTGGCCATAGTGGTTCCTTTTGTATCGCTTATTTTTAGACTGGATGCCTGCGCGAGGCCAAGGGTTACTTGCGGCTGGGTGCGCTGCAACTTAGGCTGAAATGAGAACAATTAAATAAAGAAGCCCGATGACTGAGAACTTGGAGTTACAAGAAACATGGCCTCAGATCAAAACCGTTGGTTTGGCTGGGATCATTGTTACATTTTCGGGTACTTTGTCTGAGCCTGCCAATCGTGCAGCAATTGCATTTCGTGCAGCGGTGAGCGAGATGGAATGGAGCGAGATAGAGGAAAGTAACTCAACCCTTGTCTCAACCTTCCTACGGATCGATTTGTCCGTTCATAAGTCGGAACCAATTATAGAACGGTTGCAGGAATTGGTGGACAGCAAGGATTGGCTATCTGCACTGCTTCCGACTGGTCGCACATTGTGGCGCGTGCCGACGCTGTTTGGGACCGGACGCGCCCCACAATTGGCTGAGGCTGCGGAAATGGCGGGGCGGACTGTTGAGCAGGCGGTTACAGATTTTTCGACGACAAGGATGCGGGTTCTAACCATCGGATTTGCACCGGGCCAGCCGTATCTAGGAACACTGCCCGAGCATTGGAACCTGCCCAGACAAACGAACATCAGCCCGAATGTTCCTGCTGGGTCTTTGGTCACAGCCGTTCGTCAATTCTGCCTTTTTCCATATGACACTCCAACCGGTTGGAGGCATGTTGGTGCGACAGGTTTTTTGTCTTTTAGGCCCAATTCAGCGCATCCATTCCCTCTTTCGGCAGGTGATGAAATGATCTTTGATTCAGTGAGCGAAGCGGAATTTGTGCGGATCGAAAGTGTGGATCGTTCAGGTAATGGTGGCGCGCAAACCGAGGTGTTGGGATGAACGATCATTTGATTGTCCGCAGCATTGGGCCAGCGGCCGCAATCCAAGATTTGGGTCGCCCTGGCTTTATGTCGGTGGGGCTAACACGTGGAGGGGCATCTGATCCAACTGCATTACATGAAGGGGCGGCATTGCTGAGACAAGCACCATCTAGTGCCGTCCTTGAAATGGCAGGAATGGGTGGAGTATTTGAGGCTTCTACGGAAATACGAATTGCGCTGACGGGTGCTGTTATGGATGCTTCGATTGATGGAACTTCTGTACAGTGGAATGCCAGCCACATTGTTCCTGTAGGAAGTATTTTGAAAATTGGTGTCATGAGGCAGGGCAACTTTGGCTATCTCCATGTCGGAGGGGGGTTTGTCACGTCTTCCTAT
>Ga0206126_10001675_pt1 | contig 25978 bp, 23 predicted proteins | sample Helgoland_Spring_5_FD_148621 | JGI IMG/M metagenome (GOLD analysis project Ga0206126, IMG submission 148621) | Pelagic subsurface seawater microbial communities from Kabeltonne, Helgoland, North Sea - Helgoland_Spring_Bloom_20160412_1 | ecosystem: Environmental > Aquatic > Marine > Epipelagic ...
TGGATAATACAGACTTACGCAATAATTCCTATCTTTTGCTGGTTAAAAGCATCGCCTAGTTAGTGGTTAACGAGTTGAAACACTTAACAACTACCCAATTGAATTTAAATGGGGCAGTAAAGTGAACCAAACAGCCACGTTAATTACTTATACAAATTAAATTTGATTACAACTAGGCATATCAAAATTGACATTCCGAGAATTAAGTAAAGAAGAGACTTATTGTCACATGACACTCAATATTTGATTATGTATAAACAGGTGTTCAAACAGGTGTTCAAACAGGTGTTCAAACAGGTGTTCAAACAGGTGTTCAAACAGGTGTTTACGCAGTCCTATGGATTAGTGAAAACTGAGATTATTTGGCGAAAAAACCTAACGTCAAATAACGCTGTAAATTCTATCTTATTGAAAAAATTGAACTTTAATTATGGAACAGCTTCTGCTAAATACAGTTATTCCAACTAGATAAAACGACGTTAGTATAAATGGAGTATTAAAAATGTTGAGTTTTTTTTGTAGTTTAGTTATTTTTTTATTATGGATCATTCCTGTTATCGCAATCAGTATTTCTGACCGCACTAACGGTGGTGAAAAGTTTTCATGGATCCTAGCCGTAATCTTTGTATCTTGGTTCGCTTGGGTTTTCTACTTGTTATTAGCGCCTTTAAAGTCGAGCCGTTACAGCTGATAGTGACTTGGACTTGGATTTGGATTGGTATTTATTAAATAAATTAACCGACGATTAGATTGAGCGAGTATGTAGGTGGCTACTTCAAATTTTCACACAAGTAAAAATAGTATTTTCAGAGCACTTGTCATAGGGAGTAGCTTTTCATAGTTATGTTCAAAAACATGTACTTCAAAGAAAGGTTTCAATATGTATATCAACTTATCAAAACTAAAAGCAACTATTTCACGTTCGTCATTCTATAGCTGGATTTCTGTAGTGCTGTTTTTTCAATACTGTGTCTAAGGGACTATTTATCAACACTTCCAGAGTAATGCCAGCCAGAGCTAAAAGTGAACAGATCGTCTGCTTGTATAGCTTTATGTTTTACAAATAATGTGTTGTTTATTTTTGTTTTGTCGACCACGTTAAAGCAGAAAACCCCATCCGTTTTTAAAGCTCGACGTACACTTGCGATGCAGGTTTTTAACTTTTCAATACCATCGTTGTAATGTATCGAATACAAGAAAAAGGGATTAAATCTAATGGTTCATCAACACAGAATTCACTCACCTTTTGTGTAAAAAATAACGCTTCAGGGCAACGTACTCTGGCCATGTCTGACATAGGTTGACTAATATCAATACCACTGCTGTGATAGCCAAAACCAATTTAATGGCGGACATATGGACCGGTTCAACAGGCTAAGTCAAGATGTGTATTGCCGTCGTTACCGAACAGTTGGTGTAGTATGCGAATGCATTTGCTTTGAGTGTTGTAGTAGATATCGTCACACATTAAATCGTAATAGCCTGAAAGGCACTGTACACAATGCGTTGGTGGTCATATTTGCCTGAAGTGTTAGCTGAAATTACTTAGGTGCGCATGGTAAATTAAGTCGTAAACCTTGCGAAGTGCTAATAAAAATTTAGATATACCGTCGCTATTATCATTTACGTTAGGAAACCTTAGCTTGGCCTAAGCATCATATTTGACGAATGCTGCTGGTGGTTCCAATATCGCCTTCATTCGAGTGTTTGCGTTACATCATTAAAAAGGTGTGAAAATTGAAAATATTATTAACATTAACTTTAACATCCTAAAAGGGCAGGAGCTACAAACTGGTTTTGGTAAGAATACCTTTGGGAGTAGGTTTTATATTCGTAAATTGTGTAATCATTATACAAGGGATCAAACTCACTCAAGCATATTCGCCTGTAGGTATGGATACACATCACAAAGGCTTTGTTATTTCAGACTCATTGCCCGCAGCATGTCCTGATAAATAAAAAATATTTTTGTTGTAGCTAATACTTGTAATGTTTAAAAAGTGATCCAAGCTATGCCAGAGTCTAATGTACAAATTACCGAATAAACCAATATATATTTTGCATGAGTGACGTTTTTAATTACCGCTCCTTGGGAACAATTATTCAAAGACCATATGTATAACTGAGTAGAGTTAACACTATGCTCGAATAACAAATGGATATGGGTAATCCAAACTTTATAAAGTGTTTGAATTTATAATTACTGGCGCTAAATACCAATAGATTCGTTTGGTAACCATAGGGTGACATAAAGCTGGCGCTGGCGGCAAAAGCAACGGCCAGTGCAAAAGGCATAATCGGTACGCCTAGGGTTTGAACAAGTCCATAGGCTAAGGGAAACATTAGCGCGGCAGCGGCATTGTTGGTAACCAGTTCAGTGAGTATCAAGGTTAAGACATACACCATCACCAGCGCCCATATAGGGCTGACGCTGCTGGCCCATGGGCCAATCAATTGCATAATCTGTTGTATGACACCTGAATTTTCAAGGGCGGTAGCAAGACTCAGAGCGCCAACAATGACGACTATTAAATTAAGCGGAATATTGCGCTTGATTTCGTTATTGGTTGTTACGCCAGCGATGACCAGCATGGCGATAAAAAACAGTAAACCTGTCGCCAAGTTCAATACTGACGTCGCTGCTAAGGCTACGGTAAATAAAAAGCCACCTAAGGTAATCCAATCCTGAGTGCGACTTAACTTGGTATCCATTTTTTTTTCAGACAGAATAAAAAAGTTTTTAGTGAGGTTATGCTTCTGCATAAAATCTGGGCCGGTAGCAAGTAGTAAAAAATCACCAGACTGAAGCTTTATTTCGCCCAGTTTGCCAGATAAGGACTCACCGTCTCGTCTTATTGCAACCACTGCCGCATCAAATAGTGCTCTAAACCCTAGTGCTTTTAAGGTTTGTCCGATAATTTGTGCCCGATTAGAAATGATCACTTCTGTGAGGTTTTCACGCTCTAGACCGTTTGTCTCTGCAAAGAGTTTTAAGCCTTTTATGTGGTCTAAGTTGCCTACATGTTGAATATTGCCAGAAAATATTAATTTGTCACCAGACTGAATAACCACATCAGGCGTAACTGGAGTGATAAGTTTCCCGTCTCTTGATATTTCAATTAAAAACAATTCAGGCAAATTTCGAAGATGATTTTCCTCAACACTTTTGCCAATTAACTCACAGTCGTCTTCTACGTCTGCATCGATAAAATAACTATTATATTGCGTTTTTTTATTGGCGATCTCTGGCAGCAATGGGGTCATCAAAAACATCAATAAACCGCAACTCAAGCCTGCTACTAAACCATAGAGTGTGAAATCCCAAAAATTGAAACCTGGGTGACCGTGTTCGATTAAAAAGCTATCCACAATTAAGTTGGTTGATGTGCCAATTAGGGTCACAGTCCCGCCGAGAATAGCGGAGTACGACAATGGGATAAGTAGTCGAGAGGCATGGTGATACTGGTTTTGTTTCACCGGACCAATCAAACTTGCCACTATGGCAGTATTATTTAAAAGTGCAGAAGAGAAAAAGGTCAAACCAAATAGCCGCCAATAACTGGCGTTAAAACTTGCTGTTACTAATGTTCGGCCTAAACGTTTGATTAAGGACGTCTTATCTACCGCTGAACTGACCAACAGCAGGAGAACTAAGGTGATTAAACCTTGATTGGTGAAGTTATTAATCACGTCACCAATCACCAGCTGTTGGCTAGCAATCAAAGCTAAAAGTGAAGCTGCAAAGATTAAGGATGGGCGCTGGTTAGTGCTCACTAGCGCCAATATAGTTCCGGCAAAAATAGCCAATACCAGATACTGATCTATATCCATTTCATCTTATTCTTATTAAGGTTGGCTAAGGATTACAGTTTACTGATATCGGTCGCATTCCAATGCGGAAAATGCTTCCTGACCAAGTCATTAAATTCTAATTCAAATTCAGAAAATTGTCCTGCATTCGTATCTTCTGCTACGTCGATGATCATACCCGCACCCACTGTTCCATTGGTGACTCTATCAATAATGATAAACGCACCTGTAGAGCGGTTTTTGGTGTAGGGATCACAAGCAACAGGCTGAGTCAGTTTGATTTTACCTACGGCAATTTCATTTAACGCCAGACGAACTGTATTTTTGTGTTCCATCGAGTTTACATCAATTTGATATTCGACTTCGGTGACACTACCGGGTACAAATTTTGTCGCAAACTTAAAACCATATTGCTTGTTTGGCATCATAGGCTCTTCATCCATCCACACCAAATTTGTTCTGTAGGCATGGCTATGCAGAGGCAAGTTATCGCTTTTAACTATCATGTCACCACGAGAAATATCAATTTCATCTTCTAGTGTGATAGTGGTGGTAAGAGGTGCATAGACTCTATCTTGTTCACCTTCAAAATTAACCAGCGCTTTAACTTTAGATTGCTTACCTGAGGGCAGAGCAGTAATGCTATCGCCGGGTTTAATCTGACCAGACACGACTGTGCCTGCAAAACCACGGAAGTTTAGATTAGGTCTGTTGACATATTGAACAGGAAAACGGAAATCATCGGCGTTAATATCGTCATTAATTTCGACTTTCTCTAACATGGTCATCAAGGTCTCACCCTTGTACCATGATGTGTTTTCGCTAGCATTAACTACATTGTCACCATCTAAAGCCGACAAGGGAATAAACTGAATATCCGGTATATCTAACTGTTTAGAAAACGCTAGATAGTCTGCTTTGATTTCTTCATACACTATTTCGCTGTAGTCTTTCAAGTCCATCTTGTTAACGGCCACGATAACGTGTTTAATGCCTAATAAAGAAACCAAGAAGGAATGACGTCGTGTTTGAGTTTTCACCCCTGCACGAGCATCGATCAGTATAATCGCCACGTCACAATTAGATGCACCTGTGACCATGTTGCGGGTATACTGCTCATGGCCTGGGGTATCTGCAATGATAAATTTACGTTTGTCGGTAGAGTAATAGCGGTAGGCCACATCAATGGTTATGCCTTGCTCTCGTTCTGACTGTAAGCCATCAACTAATAAGGCTAAATCTACTTTGTCACCGGTCGTACCCACTTTCTTACTGTCTTTAGTAATAGCAGCAAGTTGATCTTCAAAAATCATTTTGGAGTCGTGTAACAAACGGCCTATTAAGGTACTTTTACCATCATCCACACTGCCGCAAGTTAAAAAACGCAGCATGTCTTTCTTTTCATGTTGATCTAGATAGCCCAATATATCGGACTGTAATAATGTATTTTCGCTATTCATAATTAGCAACTCACTAAGAAATAAGGGTTTAAAACGGGATCTTTCTGATTGTATCTAAGCGGTGCAGCATCTGCTTTTAGGGCATCGGTTGCATCTTCAATTATGGTCACCTTACCGCCAGCGGCTTCGACAACAGCTTGCGCTGCTGCGGTATCCCACTCACACGTTGGGCCCAAGCGTGGATACAGATGCGCAACTCCTTCAGCGACTAAACATAATTTGAGAGAACTGCCCATGGCAATCAACTCCGTCTCACCTTCTAAAGAATCAAGCAATGTTTGGATTTCTGGGCTTTGATGTGAACGGCTACCGACTATTTTCCAGGTTTCGCCTTTGGTCCAAGCTTTTGGTGTGATATCTGCTTTTACACCTGCGGTGATTTTATAAGCTCCTCGGCCTAACACCCCGACATAGGTGTGTTCCAAAACTGGGGCATATACCACACCAAATACTGGTACACCGTCTTTAATTAGTGCGATATTCACTGTGAATTCACCATTTTTCTTAATGAATTCTTTGGTACCATCAAGTGGGTCAACTAGCCAATAGGTATCCCAACTGTTGCGTTCTTGCCATGAAATATTTGCAGATTCTTCCGACAGAATAGGAAGATTTGATACTTTACCTAATCCTTCAACAATGCAGTTGTGTGCGGCTAAGTCAGCTTCAGTTAATGGGCTTTCATCTGACTTTTCATAGATAGCAAAATCTTGCTGATATATGTCCATGATCTTGTCACCTGCTAGGTGACTGATATCAATAATATTTTGTATCAGTTGTTGGTTTAACATTAAGCGACCATTCCTTTTTGTTTGAGTAAATCAAAAAGTTGTTCGGCAGATTGTTCAGCCGTTTGTCCAGAAAATGCTAGGGTTATTTCTGGGTTTTCTGGTGCTTCGTAGGGGGAATCAATACCAGTAAAGTCTTTAATGTCACCCTGTCTGGCTTTTTGATACAAGCCTTTAGGATCACGTTTTTCACATTCTTCTATAGGTGTATCAACAAATATTTCAATAAATTCGCCATCGGCTAATAAATGCCGACAAAAATCTCTTTCTGTTTTAAAAGGCGATATAAAGGCTGTCAGTACTATGATACCTGCATCCACAAAAAGCTTAGATACCTCACCAATACGCCTAATATTTTCTACTCTGTCTTTATCGCTGAAGGTCAAATCACCACACAAACCATGTCGCACGTTATCACCATCTAGCAAATAGGTATGTTTACCATGTTCAGCCAATTTTTTTTCTAACAAATTAGCGATCGTTGATTTACCTGAGCCACTCAACCCCGTAAGCCATAAGACGCAAGCTTTCTGTTTTTTTGCTTGTGATCTTCGAGCCTTATCAACATCATGCTGATGCCACACTATGTTAGTCGCCATTAGAAGTATCCTTCCATTTTTTTCTTCTCCATTGAGCCTGAAGAATCATGGTCAATCACACGTCCTTGGCGCTCAGATGTTTTGGTCAGCAACATTTCTTGAATGACTTCCGGTAAGGTCGCCGCTGTTGATTCGACTGCACCTGTTAATGGATAACATCCTAAGGTTCTAAAACGCACTGAGCGCATTTCAGGGGTTTCACCTTCTTCCATTGGCATCCGGTCATCGTCGACCATAAAGAACACTCCGTCGCGTTTAACTACTGGACGCGGTTTTGCCAAATATAAGGAAGGAATTTCGATATTTTCCATGTAAATATATTGCCAGATATCTAGCTCAGTCCAGTTTGACATCGGAAATACACGAATGCTTTCGCCTTTGTTAATTTGTGCGTTATAAACGTTCCATAATTCTGGGCGTTGGTTTTTAGGATCCCACCTGTGATTTTCGTCGCGGAAAGAATACACACGCTCTTTGGCCCGAGATTTTTCTTCGTCACGTCTGGCGCCACCAAATGCCGCATCAAACTTATAATGATCCAATGCTTGCTTTAAGCCTTGGGTTTTCATTATATCGGTATGCTTAGAGCTACCATGGCTGAATGGACCGACATTCATTTTCACACCTTCTGGGTTAATATGCACCAGCAGGTTGAGCTCATGCTTTTTGGCTACTTCGTCACGAAATGCAATCATTTCGTGAAATTTCCACGTGGTGTCTACATGGAGCAAGGGAAAAGGAATTTTACCTGGGGCAAAGGCTTTTCGTGCGAGATGTAATAACACTGAAGAATCTTTACCAACAGAATACAGCATCACTGGATTGTCGAACTCAGCCGCCACTTCCCGGAAAATATGAATACTTTCCGCTTCAAGTTGTTTTAAATGGGTCACAGTAGGGATTGAATTTGACATAGTTTCCTTACGCAGGTTAGTTGTTTATATTAAAAGGGTCTATGCTTAGAACTATATCAAATTTATATTTGTATTTGTATTTATATTTATGTTTTACTATCACAGCACTATTTAAATTGGTTTGATCCAATCACTAGTGGCTGTGATAGCTCAAGGTTTAATCTAGTTTCTTGAGTGTGTGCTGTACTTTTTCAAAAATATTCGATACGAGTTGATCATCTTGTTTACCTAATAAGCTAAAAGTGACAATGGTCAGACTGCATACAATAAATCCAGGCACTATTTCATACAGCCAATTACTTAAGGCTTGTCCATTGATCGTTAACGGAGCATAAATCCAGATTAAAACAGTAATCGCACCAGACAACATGCCCAATATAGCGGATAAGCGCGTCATTTTTTTCCAAAACAGACTGATTAATACAACGGGGCCAAAAGCAGCTCCGAAGCCAGCCCACGCATTACTGACTAGGTTTAATATACTGCTGTCTCGGTCATAAGCTAGGTAGATGGAAACTAAGGCAACGAGTGCTACAGATATTCTACCTGCAGTAATTAACTCTTTTTGGCTCGCGTTTTTGCGAAAGAATGCTTGATAAAAATCACCAGTCAACGAGCTTGAGGTGACCAATAATTGTGAAGAAATAGTACTCATTATTGCAGCCAGAATCGCTCCTAATAAAAAGCCGCTTATTAATGGATGAAACAGTATTTGTGATAGGTAAATGAATATAGTTTCTGGATCTTGTAATGCACCTTGGGTTTTGGTGACATAGGCAAGACCCAGTATACCTGTTGCCAGTGAACCAATAATAGATACCACCATCCAACTAATACCTATTTTCCGTGCAGTTTTGATGTCTGTTACAGAGCGAATTGCCATAAAGCGCACAATAATATGTGGCTGACCAAAATAGCCCAATCCCCAAGACAATAACGATATTATGCCTATCACCGACATTGCCTGCCCGGTGGAGGCGTCTATAAACAGATTCAAAAAATCAGCATCATATGTCGCTAGATGTGAGGCAGCACCACTGAACCCTCCCAGATCAAAAAGCACTACCACTGGCACTAATACCAAGGACACAAACATAATACAACCTTGCACAAAGTCGGTCATACTCACTGCCATAAATCCGCCGAGTAAGGTATAAGCAACGACAACACCGGCAGTCACATACAAGCCCATTTCATAACTTAAACCAAATGAAGACTCAAATAACTTGCCTCCGGCCACAACGCCAGATGAGGTATATAAGGTGAAAAAGATGACAATGACGACAGAAGAAATAAGCCTTAAGCTATGGCTAGAGTCATTAAAGCGGTTTGCAAAATAATCAGGAATAGTGAGTGCGTTTTTTGCCAGCTCGGTATAAACCCTGAGCCTTGGTGCAACCCACAAATAATTAAGATAAGCACCAATGACAAGACCTACAGCAATCCACGCACTGGAGATACCAGACACATACATAGCGCCAGGTAAGCCCATTAACATCCAGCCACTCATATCTGATGCGCCTGCCGATAACGCAGTAACTTTAGGACTTAGACTTCGACCACCCAACATATAACCTTCAACGTCAGTACTCGATTGTTTGAATGAATATAAACCGATTCCAAGCATGACCAAAAGATACAGGCCAAGAGATAAGTACGTGTAAGGTTCCATTGAAACTACCTTTGAAGTGAGGGAGATAAGTATGTAATTACATTTATGTTATCATACGCTAACACTCTAAGACTAACTCGCACCTAATATCAAGTGACTACATGTACCACAAAACCTATGAAGAACTGAGTAAGGATGAACTATATGCCTTGGCGAAACTGCGTCAGCAGGTCTTTATTGTCGAACAAAATAGCATTTATTCTGACCTTGATGGTTACGATCAAACGGCAATACATTATTTGGATTTTGACCCATCAGGCAAAATAACAACTTATGCTCGATACAGACAAAAGGATAATCCAAACGAAGTCAAAATTGAGCGGGTGGTATTGGATAAAAGTGTTCGAGGTAAAGGGCACGGCAAGCGTTTAATGAATATTATGTTGAGTGACATCAATTCTAACTTCCCTGGATCACGCATCGTTCTGTCCTCGCAGTTAGAGGTGTGTTCATTTTATCGTTCTCTGGGCTTTACAACTCAAGGTGAATCTTATGATGATGGTGGTATAGAGCATATCAGTATGTTTTATCTGCCATAAAGAATGTTTCTTTTAAGAAGCATTCTTTATTTTGATGTCAATATTCATTTCTCAGTGAGTTAAGCAGAAAACTGAATTTTCCGTTTAAGTTGCTCCTTCATTTTATTGTTATTAGTTCCTGCTTCTTGCACTACAACAATGCTCGCTCGTTTCAAATCTACAGCCTGACTATTGTATCTTCGATCTTGAGATGAACCTTCTGCAAGATAAGTGGCATCATGAGGAACAATAAACACTGATACCTTGCCATTCTCCCCTTCAACTACCATATGAAGACTTCTGACATTTTCGAAATCACAAAAATTTGCATAATAGACTCGCCCAATGTCTTCTGAAAATTCAGCTCCAAACTGAGCTAGCTTGGCATTCACTTGTTGTATTGAAAAGTTTTCTTCAGCGTCCAATGCATAACCACCTTCGTAATGCACATGGGCAATAGCTTGTTTTGATAAATCCAATAAATGACTTTGTTGCCACATGGTAAAACTCACACCTACGACAAAAGCCACCGACGCTGCCACAGCAAGTTGTATTCGATTGCGTACTTTAGTCGTCCTATGGGATTGCATCGTTTGGCGTAAAATCAGTTTGTGCATTAAGTCATCGGGTACTTTTACTTGGCTGGCTGGCTTGCTGCATGTTTTTATCGAGTTGCTTGAGTTCTTTGCAGAACACCTGCTTTTTAGGATCGCCGGCAATCGCTGCTAGTACCTTGTCATCTTTACAATAGGGATCCGCATATAAAGTGCGACGAAACTCTAATTCATCCATTTTTACGCCCCCTATTGTCATTGGCCTTGTCTAGCTCTTCTTTAACCTGATTACGTGCTCTGAATAATCGTGTCATCACGGTATTCTTGTTTAAATTAAGCTGTGTGGCGATCTCATCACCACTGTAACCAAATACTATCTGTAACATCAGTGGTTCTCTGTACTCTTCACTTAACGATGCCATAATGGCGCGTAGTTCTCTATGTTCAATTTCAACTTCATTAGACAATTGTTCATCGATGACCGACACATCATCTATATCAACTAAATCAAATCTTTTTCGTTCAAACGCCTGGCATTTTCTCGGCGTAATATGGTAATCAACCAAGACTTCGCTGCTCTTTCATCTTTGAGAGAATCCAACGATTTCCAAGCGCGAAGAAAAGTCTCCTGAACTATGTCCTCTGCTACTGCTTTGTCTTTCACAAGCCAGAAAGCATAACGGAATATGTCACTATGAAGCGCTAGCACTAACACTTCATAACGTTGCTGTTTATTTGCCATGTCATTAGAGACCGAGGTTTGCCTATTTTGCTTTCGCAAAAACATTTTAAAATCCACCATAGCTTTAGCTTGTATTTTATTGCATACCTAAGAGTTTTTCTGCAACGCTATGAATACCGCAAATCAGTATTCAACGGGTATATCACACATAAAACCTTCTCGATGTAATCAGCCTGTTTGTTAAGTATCGGGATACAGCGGCGACAAGTCATGTTTTGTTTTTTTTGCAACATTGCCTTCTTTACGCAGTTTTCGCAATATTTGATGCAACGCTGTGCTTTGCCATTCGCTTTGATTTTTTGAGTAACGTGAGGCTAAAAGTGTGTTAACTGCCTCATTCAGTGCTTGATTGTCGATACACTTTAAACTTTCTGCCAACGTTGTTTCTTTATCTTGGATAGAATCAGCTAACCACAGAGCAAGATGTTTTAAGGTGTCCACAGGAGAGTTTGAATCTAATGCTTTTTCAAGGTTTTTCCATATGGATTGTTTGTTTTGTATATTCCTATTAGGTGAGTGACTGACATGCCTAGTCGTCGCTTTTAATGCATTAACGTGTCGGTACCAAAAAACCAAGGTAAGCAGCCACAACACCAATAAAGTCGCTGTGAGCCAAATCCAATATTGAGACATCGCCATGCTTGGATTATTTAATTCAGTGGGCGTTAATTTTTGAGACTCACTTTCCGAGGCCTCCTGAATAAGTGGACTGGTGGGAATACTACTGGTTGGTTGGGTTGTTGCAGGTAATATTTGCAATGTTTTTTCTGCTAACACCGCAAATTCTGTTTTTTGAGTCATCGTATTAAACCAAGGGATCCTGACTTGTGGGATTAAAAGCTGACCAGCCTGACTGGGTATAATGGCAATGCTCTCTTTGCGCTGAGCGATCAAGGTATTATCTTTTTCGACGGTTGTTGTTTCGGCTTGATCTGGGTAGGTTTTCACCGAGTCAGGATAAATACTGACAATTTCAGGCAATTGCTCTTCGACCACACCTATTGCGGTTAACGTAATTGTGCGGGTGATAGGCTCACCAGCAATAAACGCTCGTGTATTGCCTTGCCATTCGTCGTCTACTTGCACAAATACACTGGGAAGCCAATGTTGGTCGTAATTACTTGGGATGGGTAGAACACTGATACTCTGGCTTGGGCCAACTCTGTTCACTGCTTTACTGCGGTTAAAAAAACCAAAACTTTGTCGTGAGTTATCAATCACCTCACCTTCAAACAGAGGGCCTTCGATTATAAAGCTACCACTTTGCTGAGGGATAATGGCAAACGATCGCTCGATAATACGATAGCGACGCCCCTCAACAACTTCATTATATTCTTTGTCTTTACCTATTTGCCTGATGTCAGCATTTTCTAATGTAGGGCTAGAAAGACTGCCTCTTTGCAAGTCTTTACCTAAATGCAGTTTAACTGTATAGCGAATTTGTTGTTGCAGATATGCCTCTTCCACATCGACATTGGTAGTAATAAAAAGATCTCGGCCACTAGATGCAGAGCTGGCTGTGGCAGGTATGACTAATACTTCTAGTGGTTTTGTCATCGAGCCGTCAATGTTAAAGGCGGGGATGGTGAAACGACCTTTGTTTCTTGGGATCAGGACGGTGGACCAAGTGGTTGTTCTAGTGGTGTCAAAGTTGATCATTTTTGTTTGAGAGCTTATTGACGTTCGGCCTACAACAAAGTCTTTCATCAAGAATGAGGAATCAAAGGCGTCTCTATTTACCTCACCATTGGCTACTACCGACAGAATAAATGATTCATTCACCATCACCGGATTTTTATCGACAGACGCGCTCACTTCAATTGATTGAGCATGGGCCATACTTGTTAAGATTAAAAAACCTAAGCAGATTATTAATTTGGGCATTTTAGACATACTCACTACTACCAATTCCTCTGTATATTTGTTGGCAATCTTTCTGTTTTTCGCCGTTGAGACTCAATTTGCATTTTACGTTTTAATAAAAATGCAGGATCGTCTGGTACCCGATTGAGCAAATTTTGCATACGTTGCATTTGCTCGCGTTGTTCATCGGTTAGCTCTTCTTCACCTTGTTGCTGGGCGAGGGCTTGTTGTTCTTGCTCTGATTTCTGTTCCTCGGCCTCAGCCTGGTCAGCTTGCTTTTGTTCTGCCTCTTGCTGCTCTTGTTCTGCTTGGGTTTGTTGTTCAGCGTCTTGTGACTGTGACTCACTTTGTTCTGAATTTTCACCTTGCTGGGGATCTTGTGATTGTTCGCCCTCTTGATCCTGTTCGCTTTTTTGACCATCTTGTTGTTGTTCGTCTTGCTGCTCACCATCTTGTTCGCCATTTTCCTGATCTTCAGATTGTTCGCCAGACTGTTCTTGTTGCTCTTTGAGCCTTTCAAGCAAGGCTTTGTTGGCTAAGGCTTCTTGATGTTCCGGTAGACGCTCAAGTACTTTGTCATATGCGGCAATCGCTTGGTCTGTCTCACCCAGATGTGCCAAAGCATTACCCGCATTGTAAGTGGCGTTGGTATAGCTTTTATCGGTAGGTTCAATTTGAGCAAAAGACTCCAAGGCCGCTTGATAATCTTCATTTTTATAGTGAGCTGTACCTTGCCATAAATTATCATCAAAGGTGTTGGCTGCCTGCTCATACTCGTTTTTATCGTAAGCTTGCATCGCCTGCTGATCAGGCGTTTGCCACATGTCCTGCCACCAACCTGCACGTGCCTCTGGTGAATAAGCTGGCATTAACACACCAATAAACACTAAGGTCACAATACCGCGTCTAAAGCTATATGCTGCAAAGGGTAAAATAAGTAGCAATAAATAAGGTCCCATTTCATGCCACTTATCACCGAAGCTTTCCGGTTCCGACTCAAGATTTTCATTTGGTTCTTGTTCAATTAGTGTTTGTTCAATTAAATAATTAATATCGCTGTCGTCAGATTGCATTGATGCATATCGCCCGCCGCTATTGCGACTCAGAGACTTTAAGTTATTAACCGTGAGTTTTGGAACAACAATTGCTCCACGGCTATCCTTTAACAACTCTCCATTAATTAGCTGAATGGGAGCCCCTGCTTCGGTACCCACACCAAGCACAGATAAGCGGAATCTTGAATCATTGAATATTTCACTTATCTCCTTCATCTGTTGATTATTAATGCCGTCGGTGATCCAAAATATTTCACCTTGTTGATACCCAGCATTACTGAGTAACTCGATAGCGGCTTGCAGACCTAACGCAGGATCACTGCCGGCTATTGGCATTATTTCAGGGGTCAGGCTGGGGATCAGAGTGGTAAGGTTTTGTGCATCCGAACTCAATGGACTAATAGTGAACGCGTCTCCTGCATAAGCCACTAACCCAGTCTCTCCTTCGGTAATTGCATTAACTAAATCGATGGCTTTGTATTTGGCACGTGTCAGCCTGTCAGGTTTTACATCAGTAGATCGCATAGATAACGACATGTCAATTAGCACCACTTTACCAGTATTTAACTGATAAACCGGTTGCGGTAATCTTTCCCAGGTTGGTCCTGCCAGCGCAATAGTGGCCAATGTCCAGCAAAAACCTAGTAAAAATAAGGGGGGGCGGACTTTTTTGATGCCTGCTGTTGTGATCAAATGTTGATACAAGTGACTCGCAAGTACTGATTGCCATCCGGACTGTTGTTTGTGTACATAGCGGATCAGCGCAACCATTATCAACAGTGGAATAATCGCCCACAACCAATAGGGGCGAATAAAATGAAATTCATTTAAGGCAGAAAAAGACTCAATCATTTTGTTGCCTCCTTTAAAGCAAACTGTTTAATCAGAGGAAATAACCCCATCAAAATGGTAATGAACAAAGCGAAGCTCAAAGGGTAAAAATATAAAGCTTGCAAAGGCCGCATTTGTTTACTTTCTCGGGCAATGGGTTCAAGTTCGTCGAGTGTGGCATAAATTTGTTTGAGAGATTTCGCATCCCTAGCTCTAAAATATCGGCCTCCGGTTGACATCGCAATGTCAGTTAACATACCTTCGTCTAAGTCCTGTGAAGGATTTACTTGCCTATTGCCAAAGAAACTTTGAACCAACATTTTGTCAGCACCCACTCCTATAGTGTAAACAGTCACACCATTGTTGATGGCTAATTCATTCGCTTGTTCCGGGGTGATATTTCCTGCTGTATTTTGACCATCTGTCAGTAAAATTAATACTTTATTCGACTCTTTACGGGTTTCAAAGCGTTTGATAGCCAGTCCAATTGCATCACCAATGGCTGTTTGCTCACCGACTAAGCCTATTAACGATTCATTTAATAGCTGATCTACTGTTTCCCTATCGTAGGTTAGGGGGGCTTGCAAATACGCAGTATCAGCAAACAAAATCAAACCTAATCTGTCGCCCACACGCCGTTTGATAAAATCACTCAATACAAACTTAATCATTTTGAGTCGGTCTACCTGACGACCATTGACTTGCATGTCATCAATTTTCATACTGCCAGATAAATCGACCGCTATCATTAAGTCTCGTCCTTCGGCAGGAATACTAACAGGTTCACCTAACCACTGGGGCCTAGCTGTGGCTAAAACGAGGGCAATCCATGCCAATGTTGCCAATAATGCGCTCAGTTTTTTTGTACCTTTACGCTGATTTTTTGCTTCGATGCCAGTCGTTAGACTAGGCACACGTAATGCTGCTTCTTGGCCTAGTTTTTTACTAGGTAGCAATAACGCCAATAATGGTAAAGGTAATAAAAAGAATGCCCACATCCACACAAATTCAAGCATTGTTTTGCTCCAATTGGCTAACCATATGTTTGTTAGGGGGCAGGGCGTATTTAATCCATGTTTCTACCGATTTAGAATAACGAGGAAATTCAGCGTTTTCTGATGTGTTTGGTTGGTAAAGTATTTGTTGCATCGACTCAAAGGTTTCGGTTACTTGTTTCGCTTTCTTGCTAGGAAGTGTTTTAACTAAAAAATCGGTCCACTGTGCACCGTGCATTAGTTGCACGTTTTGGTTGGGAAAATAGTTTAATGCTACACGCTTTAATAATTGATTAAGTTGTGACACACAGTCAAGGTTTGAGGCATCTATTTGTTGCAGAGCTTTTAAAGCTTGGCGTTTAGCTAACCTGATTTTTTGTACCTTAAGCAGCCATATCGTTAACAGGTATATGCCTACTACCAATAAGAACACAAGTAACCACCATCCATAAGCAGGTGGCCAGCTTTCTATTGAAGCGGGTGTGCGAATGTCTTTTAAGTCTTGTAGTGGATTCATCTGTTTTTACTCCCAGAAAAACGGTCTAGCTGCAATTCTAGGGGGTGGCCAGCGTCAATTCTGATCACCTGTGCCTTACATTGTTTTAGGGTATTTTCAATTTTATCGAAATGAACCTGATGTTGATTGCTGTACTGCAATTCGGTATCTTTTTCGCCTAACACAATTTGTTGTCTATTGTCTCCATCACTCAAGGTCACCCTTTGACTCATTTTTACCTTTGGCAACTGATGTTCAAAAGGGTCGCTGATAGGGTAAGCAATCACCTCACAATGTTTACCTAGTTGAGCGATATGCTGTTGAGCGAGTTCATCTAACTGACTGAAGTCGCTTAATATAAAGATTAGACTGCCGGGATGAGCGAGCCTTCGTAACCTAGCGCATGCGTTTCCCAGAGTAATCTGATCTTGATTAGGTGTTTGCAGTCCCTGTTGCACTGTTTGTTGCGCGCCTTGCTGCACTTTGATCATACTATTTAAAAGTGACAATACCGCTTTTTGCCGGGTAAAAGGTTTACATTCGAGATGTTGATGCTGATTAAATACCAAACCACCAATGCGATCACCGCGTTTTCTGGCCGACCATGCAATGAGGGCACTTAAGTGAGCCGCTTGCACTGACTTAAATAAAAATTGGGTACCAAACTGCATACTTGAAGATAAGTCGGTGAGCACAAATACAGGGCGTTCTTTTTCTTCACGATATAGCTTAGTGTGAGTTTTACCGGTACGAGCTGTGACGCGCCAATCAATGGCTCGAATATCGTCACCTGCTTGATAATGGCGGGCTTCGTCAAACTCCATGCCACGGCCTTTGGTTTTGGCCAAATACGCCCCTGCAAGTTTGGCTTGCACCGTTTTGCGTGGTGACAAGTTTAACAATGCTGTTTTACCTTGGTAGTGAATAAGCTCTTTGATTCCAAGATCTACACCGTTGCTTTGGTATTTAGATAACCATTTTTCAATGTCTTGCATACTGTTTCCTTTAACCTACCTAGTCTAAGGAACAGGTACTAGCTGCATAATTTTGTCCAACACTTTATTACTGTTGACCCCTTCCGCTTCTGCTTCGTAACTGAGTAACAACCTATGGCGTAATACGTTATGAAATACAGCTTGAATATTGTCAGGCCCAACAAAATCCCTACCCATTAGCCATGCATGTGCCCGAGCACATTTGTCTAAAGCAATAGTGGCACGCGGACTGGCTCCAAACTCTATCCAGTTAGCTAATTCAGCGTCGTAACTCTGTGGTTGGCGCGTGGCAATAATTAACTGAACTATATATTGTTCTAATGCTTCATCTAAGTGGATTTTTAATACCTCTTGACGAGCATTTAGAATATCTGCTTGGCTTAGGTTAGGTGGTGTAACCACTTCTACGTGCATTGCTTCATTGCGAGTTAGGCGCAAAATCTCTAGTTCAGTTTCAGCACCTGGATAATCAATTTCTAAATGCATTAAGAAACGGTCAAGCTGGGCTTCTGGCAGCGGATAGGTGCCTTCTTGTTCAATTGGGTTTTGGGTGGCCATAACCAAAAATAACTCTGGCAGAGCATAAGTAGTATTACCTACGGTAATTTGTCTTTCTCCCATAGCTTCAAGTAATGCAGACTGAACCTTAGCAGGGGCTCGATTAATCTCATCTGCCAAGACTAGATTGTGGAAAAGTGGCCCTTTTTGAAATTCGAAGCTACCGTTTTCTGGGCGATAAATATCTGTTCCGGTCAAATCTGCTGGAAGTAAATCAGGTGTAAACTGCACCCGATGAAAATCACCTTCTAAACCATTCGCTAGTGCATTTACCGCTCGGGTTTTTGCTAAACCTGGAGGGCCTTCCACCAACAGGTGTCCATCCGCTAATAGCGCAACTAAAATATTTTTTGTTAGTGTTTGTTGACCCACCACTTGGCTGTCTAGGTATGTTTGTAACTGTTTAAATTGTGCGGCTGCCATAGTGTTAACTACTTCCTTCTAATTTGCGAATGTTCAGAACTGGTTTAAATTAAGTCTTATTGATAATGGTCGGACTAACTAAGGTATATATGATCACAACCCAGATTACTCACTATGCTAACCGATATAAGGTTCCCCTTTAGAAAAACAATGTTACAAAGTTTAAAAAAATGTTTACTTGGGATAAATTAATATTTTTACAAAGAGTTGGCGACCCACCCAATAAAAAAGTTGTGTAAACTTAGGAAGTCTATATGTGCCATCTACATCAAGTGATTCGGTGATGTTGACATAAAAATGAGTTCTTTGATTGCGTAATAATTAAGAATTTAGGGTTACCTTGAACTCATTATCGTAACTAGGTACAATCTATTACACTTTACAGGTCAGACCACTAGGTTTGAATATTTATAAGGGCATGATATGACAGCTAAGCAGATAGTCAAAACAAGAGAAGGCGACAGGATCGCTATTGTTGCCGGCCTAAGAACGCCATTTGCCAAAATGGCTACTTACTTTCATGGCGTGCCAGCTGTTGACTTAGGTAAAATGGTGGTCAACGAAATGTTAGTGCGTAATAACGTTGACCCGATGATTATCGAGCAGTTGGTCTACGGTCAAGTCGTACAAATGCCAGAAGCACCGAACATTGCCCGTGAAATAGTATTAGGTACTGGCATGAACGTGCACACCGATGCCTATAGTGTCTCTAGAGCCTGTGCCACCAGTTTTCAATCAACCGTGAATATTGCTGAGTCGATGATGGCCGGAAATATTAGTGTGGGTGTGGCAGGGGGCGCTGATTCTACTTCTGTCTCGCCCATAGGTGTTTCCAAAAAGTTGGCCAGAGCATTAACTGATCTACAAAAAACTAAAACGGTTGGGCAAAAATGGCAAGTGCTTAAACAATTAGGTCTGAAAGATTTAATACCAGTGCCGCCGGCAGTAGCCGAATACTCCACCGGATTATCTATGGGGCAAACTGCCGAGCAAATGGCCAAATCTCATAATATCAGTCGTCAAGATCAAGATGCATTAGCGCATCGTTCACATACCTTAGCCGCACAAAGTTGGAACGAGGGTAAGTTAGCCAATGAAGTGATGACGGCTTATGCTGAACCTTTTAAAGGTGCATTAGAAAAAGACAATAATGTACGTTTTGATTCTAAAATTGAAAGTTATGCCAAGCTCCGTCCCGTGTTTGATAAAAAGCATGGCACGGTTACCGCGGCTAATGCGACACCACTTACAGATGGTGGCTCGGCTGTATTAATGATGACAGAAAGTCGCGCCAAAGCATTAGGTTATACCCCGCTTGGATATATAAAAAGTTATGCTTGGGCAGCGATAGACGTGCATAAAGACATGTTAATGGGGCCTTCTTATGCCACACCTATGGCGCTTGATAGAGCCGGTATGACATTAAACGACCTCACCTTGATTGAAATGCATGAGGCATTTGCTGCGCAAACCTTAGCTAACATGAAAATGTTCGCCAGTGATAAATTTGCTCAAGAAAAATTAGGCCGAATTAAAGCGACGGGCGAGATTGATATGGATAAATTTAATGTCATGGGCAGCTCTTTAGCCTATGGGCATCCATTTGCCGCAACGGGCACGCGCATGATTACGCAGATGTTAAATGAATTAAATCGCCGAGGCGGGGGGGCTGGTTTACTAACGGCCTGTGCCGCAGGTGGCTTAGCTGCAGCTATGATAGTTGAAACGGATTAAGGAGAAGAATGTGGAAAGTGTGAAGAGTGTGAAGAATGTGAAGAATATGACAACAAATAATCAATCAACAGATTTAAAAAGTGAAATACAAAGCGCCTTTACACTGGATGTGCGTGATGACGGTATCGCCATATTAACCATGGACGTACCCGGCGAAAGCATGAATACGCTTAAAGTGGAATTTGCCGAACAAATTAATACTGTACTCGAACAAATAAACGCAGATAGCAGCATAAAGGGCGTAGTGGTTATAAGTGGTAAAGACAATTCTTTTGTAGCTGGCGCCGATATTAGTATGTTGGCAGCTTGTGAAAGTGCACAAGACGCAACGACCATTGCCAAAGGCGGTCAGGATATGTTTCAAAGAATTGAAGATATGCCTGTAACTTTTGTAGCGGCTATTCATGGTCCTGCATTAGGTGGCGGTTTAGAGCTAGCGTTAGCATGCCATTATCGTGTTTGTAGTGACGATGCAAAAACCCAATTAGGATTACCAGAAGTGCAGCTTGGTTTATTACCTGGAAGCGGCGGGACCCAGCGTTTGCCAAAACTGATCAGTGTGCAGCAAGCCATGAAAATGATGCTGACGGGTGCCTCAGTTCGTGCCAAACAAGCCAAAAAATACGGCATTGTTGATGACATGGTGCCCCAATCTATTCTGCTTGATGTGGCCATTGAAATGGCGAAAAAAACTAAGCCAAAACGTATAGGCCCTAAGTTAGATCTAATGGGCAAATTCTTAGAGAATACATCGGTGGGTCGAAATTTGATGTTTAGCCAAGCCCGCAAACAAACTGCAAGTAAGACCCAAGGAAACTATCCATCACCAGCGCTTATCATTGATTGTATTGAGACGGGATTATCCAAAGGTTTTAAGAAGGGCTTAGATGTCGAAGCCCAACATTTTGGTAATTTGGTCATGAGCTCTGAGTCTGCGGCCCTTAGAAGTTTATTTTTTGCTACCACTGATATGAAAAAAGAAACAGGTATAGAAGGTGTACAACCTGCTTCTTTAAAGAAAGTGGGGGTGTTGGGTGGTGGTTTGATGGGCGGGGGGATTGCCTTTGTGACGGCCACTAAAGCTGGTTTGCCAGCTCGTATTAAAGATATCCGCAGTGAAGGTATTGCCAATGCCATTAAGTACAGTTTTGATATTCTGAATAAAAAAGTCAAACGTCGTTTTATGCAAAAATCAGAGATGCAAAAACAAATGGCATTACTAACAGGCTCAGTCGATTATTCTGGTTTTCGAGATGTAGATGTAGTGATTGAAGCCGTATTTGAAGATTTAAACTTAAAACAAAATATGGTGGCCGAAGTAGAAGAAAACTGTGTTGAGCATACTATTTTTGCCTCCAATACGTCCTCTATCCCAATCACACAAATTGCCGAAAAAGCAAAAAGGCCAGAACAAGTGATAGGCCTGCACTACTTCTCTCCCGTGGACAAAATGCCTCTGGCTGAGGTCATTGCCCATGCCAAAACGTCTGACAAAACTATTTCAACTACTGTTGAGCTAGCGAAAAAACAAGGTAAAACCCCCATAGTCGTTAAAGACGGTGCAGGTTTTTATGTGAATCGTATTTTGGCGCCTTACATGAACGAGGCTGCAGAAGTGTTACTCAGCGGAGAGCCCATTGAGCATATTGATCAATCCTTAGTGAAATTTGGTTTTCCAGTGGGACCCGTTAAATTGTTAGACGAAGTAGGCATTGATGTGGGGACTAAAATTGGTCCTATTTTACAGGCTCAGTTTGGTGATCGTTTTGCGTCTAATCCAGGATTCAACAAAATTTTGGCGGATGATCGCAAAGGTAAGAAAAATAAACGGGGATTTTATGATTACTCCGCTAAGAAACCTGGCAAAGAAGTAGACTCGTCGATTTACACATTATTAGGTATTACGCCAGCAAGCAAAATGCGTCATGAGCAAATATCTGAGCGATGTGTGTTATTGATGTTGAATGAAGCCGCCATGTGTTTAGACGAGGGAGTGGTGCGAAATGCACGTGATGGCGATATTGGTGCCATATTTGGTATCGGTTTCCCCCCCTTTTTGGGAGGACCTTTCCGATATATGCATACGTTAGGCATTGCTCATGTGGTTGCTAGGTTAGAGCATTATCAAGGGTTACTTGGCGATAAGTTTACCCCAGCACATAGCTTGAAAAAGATGCTTGAGGAAGGGCGTTCTTATTACTAAGTAAGTTGATATAGCAGCCTTTTTTTATATCCAACCTAACTTTCTTATTGCAAAGTTGGGTTGGATATATTTTATTTAATAAAATTAAAACTCAACATTAGCAGGCATTGCCAAGGTGCCAGCCTATTTCTTGGTTATGACTTAAGTGAATATTATTGGATGTAATGAATTTTGGTTTTAACCAGCGGAGCACAATCCTTGCGGCCTCACCCCTTTGCTGAACAGTGTAAAGTGGGTCTTTTCCAGTTTATGCTTTCCACCATATGTAACTTCAGAGAAATACACATCACGTATATCGATTAATGTATCACTTTGTTTGGATACTGAAGTATCCTCACAAAGTATTTTTTGAGCATTATCGTGAAGTGATGAAAGCTATTATTCACAAGATAGCATATGAATACAATTTTGATATTCAGGAGTTAGCAATCCCAGAAGATCACATTCACATAGTTTTCAAAGGCGAACCAAAAATAGCTCCTATTCATGTAATGCAAGTTATAAAAAGCATCCCAGCGAGAGAGTTTTTTAAGTTATATCGAGAGCTCAAGAAATGATACTTTTGGGTGGTAAGCTTTGGACACATAGCTATTTTTTTAAAACCATTGACAATGCGAATGAAGAGACCACCAGAAAATATGTTCAAAACCAACTAATCGGGCTGGATAAAAAAGAAATGGACGCCAAACCGTTGGGGCTGTTTTAAACTCGGACGCTTGCGGCCGATTTTTTATATCACTATTATCTTTATTATAATTGGTAAAATTATCTTTTAAGGGATTGTAATTTGCTAGTCCGTTTTGGGTGGTTACCCAAAGGTTACCTTGTGAGTCTAAAAGTAATTTTTTAGTGAAATCATTCTGTAAGAAATGGGGCTTTTTATGAGAATGCCGATAGTTTTTGAACTCATAGCCACCAAAACAGCTTAGGCCTTCAAAAGTCCTAAACCACATAAACCCACTAGTGTCTTCTAAACTGTTAGTGACTGTATTTGTATTAAGCCCTCAGGCTTAGTGTATTTAACAAAGACATTGTTTACCCCATGAACGCAGGTAACTAAAAAAGTCAAAATAACTTGGTCAAAAAAAATCTGCGGAATGTTAATAATTGCGAATATACACTTCTCACCCAAAGGTAGTAACTAACTTTTCATACTTATACTTATACTTATACTTATACTTATACTTATACTTATACTTAAACTTAAACTTAAACTTAAACTTAAATGGCTTTATATCCGTATCTATGCACTATAAATTATAGAGCGGCTACAAGTATTAATCTTGTAAAACGGGCGTCTTATTGAGAAAAGTGGTTATTTGCTGTTTTTTCAGCTGATTTTCACCAATATCAAATATATTGGCTGCTGGATTTAAAACGTTGAATGTTGGTTATGACTTCGGTTTTGAGTGAAATAGGGGCATGTTGTCCTGAGCTGAACAATATGGCTTCTCCAAAATCTTGACGGGATACGAGTGAAATTAGGTAGGACTTGAGCTCATAAAAATCAATATCTAAGATAGTTTGGATCATTTGAGAGTTGTATGTGAATGTTCTATCTAGATTGCCTATGGCCATCCACAACCTCTGACTTTTCATACTTAGATTGGTATCTTTCTCCAATAATTGTTGCATCACGCCTTTTTTGAGCGCATCCCATACATGACTATATTGGTTAATATTTTTAACGATTTTATGAAGAAATACATGAATTTCATCAATAAGGTACTCAACAGGATGATGGGGTGACTGAATGTAAAAGCCTATGCCAGGATACTGATTGTAGGCTATGTAGCCACTACCGACTAAGTAACCGAGTTGTTGCTCGGTGCGCAGTTGATTAAAAAATGGGGTGGCAATTAATTGTTCTGCAAGCATGGTCAGGGCCACATTTTTGAGACTCATGTCAGGGGCCTGAAAGTAGATGACAACAGCGGGATCTTTATGTTGGCATTCTACTTGGTAGGAAATGACTCCACCGTGTCTAATATCTGCTACACCCCTGTGAATCTTGTCATATGTTGCATGCTGTATTCTGAATTTTTTGATGTCAGCACTGAAACTGTATGCTTCATCCTTACTCCAATCACCAAATATCAGTCCTTCTAAATGAAATTGATTAAGTAACTTTTCTTTAGTGACCGATACATCATCAGGTGTTAAATTTTGCATGACCTGAGCCATTTCTGCTGGGTCGTGGTTTTGTTGTTGCATAAGAACAGAAAGTTTTGAAAAAAGACGGTTGATGGGTTTGTTTAATAGTGCATTAGATAAGCCCTGATATTGTTTGGCTTTCACCTGAGAAAAGCCACTAGAAAAATCTTTATTGGCAACTATTTCGTTCAAAATATTGCTACAGAACCCTAACTGGTTTGTACTAAACCCATTAGTTTGCAGAGAAAAACCTCCTTGGTGAGAATATAAATGAAAATGCAAGCCCGCGAGGTTCGCTTGATAATATTTTTGGTTAAGCTTTTCGTTTAACAACGCTACCCATAATCTTTTAGTCGTTGTGACATCAATGCCTTCATTTACAGCTTGGCAATCAAAGGTTAAGAAACAATCTCCCTTGGGCTGATGAAATTTATCGTCTTGTCCATACCAAATGTCTAATCCATTTTTGCTGATAATTTTTTGGGGAACAATAAATTCAGGGGCAATGGGTTTTAATGGTTTGCAAGGGGGTATAAATTGATTGGCCTTTGGTAGCACAAAGCTTGATTGCCAATTACCGCTTAGAAAAGACGTTAGGCGTTTTGCTTCAATGGGAACAACACTATAAGGCGTATTATACCATTTGGCTTTATGTGTGGTTTTGACAAGGGGATGAATTATTTTTACACGCATATTTTTGGGGTAGAAAAACCCTAACATGTGTAAGACGATATCCACTGCTGGTTTATCCAGAATATAATCGCCTGCGATTAAGTGTTGTGGTGGGTATTCGAACATGGAATGACTGTAGTGTGATGCTTCGTCAATCGCTTTTGCTTGATTGGGGAAGTCCCACATGAGTTGATTGAGGTTGGCAGTTTCTTTTATTCTCCAGCTTGCAATACCGTTTTCTTTGATTAATTGTATATATGAGAAAATCGCTGTTATCACTTCGTCGGCATATTTAATACCTTCGTCTGTAAGCTGAAGGTTTATATTGAAGTCTTTGAAAGTACTACCTTCAATGCCACCACCGGCACTTAAGCTAGTGGCCCAATTTTTTGTTTTATAAAAATGTAATAAACCCCCTTCACCTTCATCACCTAAAATATGGCTTAGGACATTTAAAGGCTTACTTCTGTAGTGAGAATGTTGCTGGGGAAGTGCAAAGGTTAAAATCATTCTTCGCACTTTTTGTAAAGGCAAAATATTGATCTGCACACCTAGGTTTTGCTCAAGGTAAAGTGCTGGAAGCGGTTCGCTAGGTAATTTATTATTTGAAGGCCACTTAGTAAACTGTTGACGAACAGATTCTTCACTGATTGACAGCTGTTGCTGACTAACTAAGCACAAACAAGCATTTTGAGGTTGGTAGAAACGCTCAAACATCCACTGTAATTTTTGTTTGAGTTGGGATGGACTAAATGGCTCGAATGTTTGGTGATTACCCACAGAAAATTGACTAAAAGGGTGAGCAGGGTTGCATGTTTCTTTATGCACTTGATAAAGACGTTTTAAATCGTCTTTTTGTTTTAATAAAAATTCGGCGTCTATCGCATTGATTTCTTTTTCGATAAGAGACTCGCAAAAAGAACGTTTACTGAGCATTGCGTA
>Ga0206126_10001681_pt1 | contig 25943 bp, 18 predicted proteins | sample Helgoland_Spring_5_FD_148621 | JGI IMG/M metagenome (GOLD analysis project Ga0206126, IMG submission 148621) | Pelagic subsurface seawater microbial communities from Kabeltonne, Helgoland, North Sea - Helgoland_Spring_Bloom_20160412_1 | ecosystem: Environmental > Aquatic > Marine > Epipelagic ...
CTGCAAGCGCAGCGGCTGCTTCGGCTTCGATGCGGCGGGCTTCGACCACTACATTGTCACGATCAGTTGCAATCGTACGCATCTGTTGCGTAGCGCCACCTGTACCAGCTGGGATCAGGCGACCCACGATAACGTTCTCTTTAAGACCAACAAGTTTGTCGCGCTTGCCCTGTACCGAAGCCTCGGTAAGAACGCGTGTTGTCTCTTGGAAAGACGCCGCTGAGATGAACGAGCGGGTTTGCAAGGACGCTTTGGTGATGCCCAACAGGATCGGTTCGCCTTTGGCTTCGCGACCTTTCTTGGACACAGCCTTAGCATTGGCTGCAAGGAACTCTTGCTTATCCACATGTTCGCCTTTGAGCATTGTAGTATCGCCAGATTCCTGGACTTCCCACTTTTGCAACATTTGACGCACGATGACTTCGATGTGTTTATCGTTAATTTTCACACCTTGTAGACGATAAACGTCTTGGACTTCGTCGATCATGTAGTTCGCAAGCGCTTCGACGCCCATTACCGCAAGAATATCGTGCGGAGCAGGGTTACCGTCCATGATGTACTCACCCTTCTTGATAAAGTCACCTTCCGCTACCGGAATGTGCTTACCTTTAGGCACCATGTATTCCACTTTGTAATCTGGGTCTTCAGCAGACTCGATCGCAATGCGGCGCTTGTTTTTGTAGTCTTTGCCGTAGCGTACATAGCCGTCGATTTCGGCGATGATGGCGTGGTCTTTTGGACGACGTGCTTCGAACAATTCCGCAACCCGTGGCAAACCACCGGTAATGTCCTTGGTCTTGGAACCCTCACGCGGGATACGCGCAACGATTTCACCAGCAACAACTTCTTGACCGTCTTCGATCGAGAGAACCGCATCCACAGACATCGGGTAGGTCACAGGGTTGCCCGCATCATTGCGCACTGGCTCGCCGTCTTTGTCGACCAAGATGATCTCTGGTTTCAGTTCGTTGCCTTTAGCAGCAGAGCGCCAGTCGATAACGATCTTCTGGGTCATGCCTGTCGCTTCATCGGTTTCGTCACGGATTGCGATACCGCTGACAAGGTCAACGAATTTCGCTGTACCGGATTTCTCCGCGATCATTGGCAATGTGTATGGATCCCATTCGAACATTTTGTCGCCAGCAGCCACGTCTTGGCCATCAGTTACAAACAGTTTGGTACCATAGCTGATCTTGTGGCTTGCACGTTCGTTGCCATTCTCATCCATGATCGCAATCTTCATGCTGCGACCCATGACCATGATGTCGCCCTGGGCGTTGGTCAATGTCTGAGCATTTTCAAACTGAATCTTACCAGCTTGTGAAGCCTCGAGGAATGACTGTTGGCCACCCTGAGCAACGCCACCAATGTGGAAGGTACGCATTGTTAGCTGTGTACCTGGCTCACCAATGGATTGTGCAGCGATGATGCCGACCGCTTCGCCTGTGTTAACGCGGGTACCACGTGCTAGGTCGCGACCGTAGCAAGTTGCACATACGCCTTCTTCGGCTTCACATGTCAGCGGGCTACGGATACGTGCAGACGCTACTTTGTAAACATCGATATCGTCCGCCATGTGCTCGTCAATCAACGTGCCATTTGCGATCAATACTTCGTCTGTACCTGGCTTGAGGATATCTTCGGCCACAACGCGGCCCAGAAGACGATCAGCCAAGCTAGAAACAACTTCACCATCGTTCACAGCAGGTTCTGCAGTGATCGAGTTTTCGGTGCCACAATCGATCATGCGAATGATGCAATCCTGAGCAACGTCAACCAAACGACGGGTTAGGTAACCCGAGTTCGCAGTTTTCAAAGCCGTATCTGACAGACCCTTACGAGCCCCGTGGGTAGAGTTAAAGTACTCTAGAACCGACAGACCTTCTTTAAAGTTCGAGATAATCGGTGTCTCGATGATGTCGCCGTTCGGTTTCGCCATCAAGCCACGCATGCCGCCCAGCTGTTTCATCTGCGTAACAGAACCACGCGCACCGGAGTGAGCCATCATGTAGACAGAGTTTGGTTCATTTTCAGAACCATTTTCAGCGAAAGTGGTGTCAGAAATGGCACCCATCATCGCGTCAGTAACTTTGTCATTACACTTCGACCATGCGTCGACAACTTTGTTGTACTTTTCGCCCTGAGTGATCAGGCCGTCCATGTATTGCTGTTCAAAGTCTTTGACGAGGTCACGTGTCTCATCAACCAATGGCCATTTGCTATCAGGGATAAGCATGTCGTCTTTACCAAACGAGATGCCAGCCTTGAACGCTTCGCGGAAACCAAGGGTCATGATGTGGTCACAGAAGATAACCGACTCTTTTTGACCGCAATAACGATAGACCGTATCGATGACCTGCTGAACTTCCTTCTTACGTAGAAGACGGTTCACCAATTCAAACGGTGCTTTTGCGTTAAGGGGCAACAAAGCTCCCAAACGGATACGACCAGGTGTCGTATCAAAGCGTGCCAGGACTTCATTACCTTCAGCATCAATCTGTGGAAGACGCGCTTTTACTTTGGCGTGCAAGTGAACTTCACCTGAATCCAATGCGTGCTGCACTTCGTCGATTGAGGAGAAGACCATGCCTTCACCCGTCATGCCATCACGTTCCAGGGTCGTGTAGTAGATCCCCAAAATCATGTCCTGTGATGGAACAATGATCGGTGCACCGTTCGCAGGTGACAGAACGTTGTTCGTAGACATCATCAAAACACGTGCTTCAAGCTGTGCTTCCAAAGACAACGGTACGTGGACCGCCATTTGGTCACCGTCGAAGTCGGCGTTAAACGCAGAACAAACGAGAGGGTGAAGCTGGATAGCCTTACCTTCGATCAATACTGGTTCGAATGCTTGGATGCCCAAACGGTGCAAAGTAGGCGCACGGTTCAACATCACTGGGTGTTCACGGATAACTTCGTCCAAGATGTCCCAAACTTCAGGACGCTCTTTTTCAACAAGCTTCTTGGCTTGCTTCACTGTGGAAGACAGACCTTTGGCTTCTAGACGTGAATAGATGAACGGTTTGAACAGCTCGAGCGCCATTTTCTTGGGCAAACCACACTGGTGCAACTTAAGCTCTGGACCAGTCACAATGACCGAACGACCAGAGAAGTCGACGCGTTTACCCAAAAGGTTTTGACGGAAGCGACCTTGCTTACCTTTCAACATGTCAGACAGTGATTTCAACGGACGCTTGTTGGCGCCAGTAATCACACGACCACGACGGCCGTTGTCGAACAATGCATCCACAGATTCCTGCAACATACGTTTTTCGTTACGTACAATGATGTCAGGTGCGCGAAGCTCAATCAGGCGTTTCAGACGGTTGTTACGGTTGATCACACGACGGTAAAGGTCGTTCAAATCAGACGTCGCAAAACGGCCGCCATCGAGTGGCACCAATGGGCGCAATTCTGGTGGGATCACTGGAACAACGGTCAGGACCATCCACTCTGGACGGTTGCCGGATTCTAGGAAAGATTCCACAACTTTAAGACGCTTGATGATCTTCTTAGGCTTCAACTCACCTGTTGCTTCGGCCAAGTCGGCACGCAGCTGGTCAGCTTCAGCTTCTAGGTCGATCGCAGCAAGCATTTCGCGGATCGCTTCAGCACCAATGTTGGCTGTGAACGCGTCCATGCCATACGCATCTTGCGCGTCCATGTACTCTTCTTCAGACATCATCTGGCCGTAAGACAGCTCAGTTAGGCCTGGTTCGATAACGACGTAGTTTTCGAAGTACAGAACACGTTCCAGATCACGCAATGTCATGTCCAGCATCAAGCCGATACGGGATGGAAGCGATTTCAGGAACCAGATGTGTGCAACTGGTGCCGCAAGTTCGATGTGGCCCATACGCTCACGACGTACTTTTTGAAGCGTAACCTCGACACCACATTTCTCGCAGACAACGCCGCGATACTTCATGCGCTTATATTTGCCGCATAGGCATTCGTAATCTTTGATTGGGCCAAAGATACGTGCACAGAACAGGCCATCACGCTCAGGCTTGAACGTACGATAGTTGATGGTTTCTGGCTTTTTGATTTCACCGAAAGACCACGACAAGATGCGCTCTGGCGATGCCAAAGATACTTTGATCTCATCAAACGCTTTTGCAGGCGTTAGTGGGTTAAACGGGTTGTTTGTAAGTTCCTGGTTCATTTTCAAATCCTTGAAAGGGAGGCATCAAAAGAGAGTTTCGGTAAGGCGGGTTATTCCCCGCCTTGATCCGTTATTCTTCTTCCTCAGCATCCAGGAGTTCCATGTTCAGGCCGAGGCCACGGACTTCTTTAACGAGAACGTTGAAGGACTCTGGAATACCAGCTTCAAAGTTGTCCTCGCCTTTGACGATGCTTTCGTAGACTTTCGTCCGTCCAGCAACATCATCCGATTTCACGGTCAGCATTTCCTGCAAGGTGTATGCAGCACCATAAGCTTCAAGAGCCCAGACCTCCATCTCACCAAAGCGCTGTCCACCAAATTGCGCTTTACCGCCCAATGGCTGCTGTGTGACCAGCGAGTATGGACCTGTAGAACGCGCGTGGATTTTGTCGTCCACAAGGTGGTGCAGTTTAAGCAGGTATTTAACGCCAACAGTAACCTGCCGAGAGAACTTTTCGCCTGTGCGACCATCAAACAAGTCAGACTGTCCAGAAGTGTCGAAACCAGCACGTGATAGTGCGTCGTTCACGTCAACTTCTTTCGCGCCGTCAAATACTGGCGTCGCGATTGGAACACCGGTTTTGACGTTGCTGGCTGCATCAAGCAGATCAGCTTCGTCCATACCAGCAAGGCCTTCTTCGTAGACGTCATCGCCATAAGCCAACTGCATAGCTTCACGAACAGGCGTTAGATCGCCAGAACGTTTGTACTCTTGCAGAGCCTCATCAACATTGATGCCCAAGCCGCGTGCAGCCCAACCCATGTGTGTTTCAAGGATCTGACCAACGTTCATGCGTGATGGAACGCCAAGCGGGTTCAAACAGAAGTCGACTGGCGTACCGTCTGCGAGGAACGGCATGTCCTCCATTGGAACAACTTTGGAAATAACACCTTTGTTCCCGTGACGACCGGCCATTTTATCACCGGGTTGAAGCTTACGCTTCACGGCGATGAATACTTTGACCATCTTCATCACGCCTGGTGGCAAATCATCGCCACGACGTACTTTTTCGACTTTGTCTTCAAAGCGGGCATCCAAAGTACGTTTCTGTACTTCGTACTGCTCGTTCAAGGCTTCGACGATTTGTGCCGCATCTTCGTCCTTAAGGGCGATCTGCCACCAAGCAGAGCGTGGGTACGCTTCCAACATGTCAGCATCAACAGGCGCGCCTGCTTTTACGCCTTTAGGGCCTTTTGCAACTTCGTTACCCATCATCAGATCGCGAAGACGTGCGTAAATGTTGCGATCAAGGATCGCTAGCTCGTCATCACGGTCACGGGCAAGGCGTTCGACCTCTTCCCGTTCGATTTGTAGGGCACGTTCGTCTTTTTCGATGCCATGACGGTTGAACACACGCACTTCAACCACGGTGCCGAAGTCACCGGGTTTTACACGCAAAGATGTGTCACGGACGTCAGAGGCTTTCTCACCAAAGATGGCGCGCAGAAGTTTTTCTTCTGGTGTCATCGGGCTTTCGCCTTTTGGTGTGATCTTACCGACAAGAATATCACCTGGCTCCACGTCCGCGCCGATGTAAACGATGCCTGCCTCGTCGAGGTTGCGCAGCGCTTCTTCACCAACGTTTGGAATATCGCGTGTGATTTCTTCTGGACCTAGCTTTGTATCACGTGCGGCGACTTCAAATTCTTCGATATGGATCGAAGTAAAGACGTCATCGCGTGAAACGCGCTCGGAGATCAGAATGGAGTCTTCGTAGTTGTAGCCGTTCCAAGGCATAAACGCGACGACCACGTTTTTACCCAAGGCCAATTCACCCATGTCCGTAGACGGACCATCAGCGATAACCTGACCTTTGGTCACGCGCTCGCCAACTTTAACCAACGGACGCTGGTTGATGCAGGTGTTTTGGTTGGAGCGTTGGAACTTACGCATGCGGTAGATGTCTACGCCTGCGTCGCCCAGCTCGAGATCTTCGGTCGCACGCAAAACGATACGTGTGGCGTCGACTTGGTCGATTATGCCAGCGCGTTTCGCCATGTATGCCGCACCAGAATCACGTGCCACAACTTCTTCGATACCAGTACCAACAAGTGGAGCCGTTGCCTGAAGCAATGGAACCGCCTGACGTTGCATGTTCGAACCCATTAGGGCCCGGTTCGCATCGTCGTTTTCTAGGAACGGGATCAAGGACGCCGCTACAGATACTAGCTGTTTCGGTGAAACGTCGATCAGATCAACGTTATCAGATGGTGCAAGCGTGTAGTCACCAGATTGACGTGTGCTGACCAAATCATTCTCGAAACGACCGTTTTCGTCCAACTTCGCGTTGGCCTGTGCCACAGTGTGGCGCATTTCCTCAGTCGCGGACATGTACTGCACTTCATCGGTAACCATGCGGTTTTCGACTTTGCGGTACGGTGTTTCGATAAAGCCGTACTTATTTACGCGTGCAAACGTAGCAAGGCTGTTGATCAGACCAATATTCGGACCCTCTGGAGTCTCAATTGGACACATACGGCCGTAGTGCGTTGGGTGCACGTCGCGCACCTCAAAGCCAGCACGTTCACGTGTCAAACCGCCTGGGCCAAGCGCTGAAAGGCGACGCTTGTGCGTAACCTCGGACAGCGGGTTGGTTTGGTCCATAAATTGTGACAGCTGCGATGAGCCGAAGAATTCACGTACCGCAGCAGCTGCTGGTTTCGCGTTGATCAGATCCTGAGGCATGACTGTGTCGATTTCGACAGAAGACATACGTTCTTTGATCGCGCGCTCCATACGGAGCAAGCCAACACGGTATTGATTTTCCATCAACTCGCCAACAGAACGCACACGACGGTTGCCCAAGTGGTCAATATCGTCGATGTCGCCTTGGCCGTCACGCAAGTGAACCAATGCTTTGATACAAGCAACGATATCTTCGCGATCCAGCGTACGCTGAGTGTCTTCTTTGCCCAAAGCCAAACGCATGTTCATTTTCACACGGCCAACCGCGGAAAGGTCATAACGCTCGCTATCGAAGAACAACGTGTCAAACAGGTTTGACGCGGCTTCAACGGTGGGTGGCTCGCCCGGGCGCATCACGCGGTAGATATCCATGAGCGCGGTGTCGCGGTTCATGTTCTTATCCATCGCAAGTGTGTTGCGCATGTATGGACCAACATTGATGTTGTCGATGTCGAGGACTGGGATGTCCGTGATACCGGCTTCGATCAACTCTTGGGCTGTGCCCCCGATAAGATCACCATCTTTGTCGTACTCAAGTGTCAACTCGTCACCAGCTTCGACATAAATCGCGCCAGTTTCTTCGTTGATGATGTCTTTGGACACGAACTTGCCAACGATATGATCGAATGGAACCAACAGCTCAGTTACGTTACCTTCGTCGATCAATTTCTTGACGGCACGTGGTGTAACTTTCTTGCCAGCTTCAGCAATGATCTCGCCAGTTGCTGCGTCGATCAAGTCATATGTCGGGCGTGTGCCACGTACACGGTCTGCGAAGAATGGGGCGACCCAGCCTTTGTTCTTCACGTATTTGTACTCGATGGTGTCGTAGTATGCGTCCATCATCGCTTCTTGGTCTAGACCAAGTGCGTACAACAGAGTTGTTACCGGCAATTTACGACGACGGTCGATGCGGCAGAACACGATGTCTTTTGCGTCGAATTCAAAGTCCAACCAGCTACCACGGTATGGGATAATGCGGCATGCAAACAAAAGTTTACCTGAAGAGTGGGTTTTACCTTTGTCGTGGTCAAAGAAAACGCCCGGTGAACGGTGCATCTGAGAAACGATAACGCGCTCTGTGCCGTTCACAACGAATGTGCCGTTCGGTGTCATCAGTGGCATATCGCCCATGAACACGTCTTGCTCTTTGATGTCTTTAACAGACTTCGCGCCTGTATCCTCATCCACATCAAACACGATCAAGCGCAGCGTCACCTTAAGCGGTGCACTGTACGTCATGTCGCGCTGTTGGCATTCCTCAACGTCGTACTTGGGCTTTTCAAGCTCGTACTTTGAGTATTCCAAAATGGATGTTTCATTGAAATCTTTAATCGGGAAAACCGACTGGAAGACGCCAGTAATACCTTCACCATCGGTGGGGGTATCGGCCTCGCCGGATTTCAAGAACAGATCATACGATGATTTCTGTACTTCAATTAGATTTGGCATCTCCAATACTTCACGGATTTTGCCATAATATTTACGTAGACGTTTCTGACCAAGGAACGATTGCGCCATAAGACTAGGTCACCTTTCAGTTTTCTCAATTGAGACGAGCACCGTCGGGCCACGGCGCTAATCCCTACGAGACAGCGATAGAGAGGTCTATTCTTGCCACACATCCCACTGTGCAGCTCCCGACCTCTCCTGCCTTGGAAAATGCCTTTGACTTAAGGCGCTTACCAAGACAGGTGTCTTGCAATAGTGAACCGTTTCCCTGCGTGACATGTGGTGGTCAGAGGGGTGAAAAACGGTTCCTTATTGCGCGACAGAAAAAACGGGTTTCGAATCAATCGAAACCGCGTGAAACTGCTGAATAAATCGTGAAGGGTGCGAACGCAAGGGGTGTTGGCGGGATTACCAACCGACCAAGGTTCGCTTTGACCCTATAGTTTTCAGCGACCATCCTCTGAACAAACCTTTTGTTTACGCCTGCTTCCCATCAATGACCCAAAATAACAGGCACCAGCCGCATTGTTTTCAATATGTGTTCGGGCCATGGTTATCCACGAACCATTTTCCTTACGAAAGTCCACGAATGCGCACCACAAAAACGATCCATGTAGTGTCCTGTCATGCAGAAGGTGAAGTCGGGGACGTCATCGTTGGAGGCGTGGCACCGCCACCTGGTGAGACACTTTGGGAACAGCGAAATTGGATTGCAAAAGATCAAACCCTGCGCAATTTCGTTCTGAACGAACCTAGAGGTGGGGTGTTTCGGCACATGAACCTGCTGGTGCCACCCAAACATCCCGATGCCCAGATGGGCTGGATCATTATGGAACCCGAAGATACACCGCCGATGTCCGGCTCCAATTCGATCTGTGTTGCAACTGTGTTGTTGGACAGTGGCATCATTCCTATGGTCGAACCCGTGACCGAGATGACATTGGAAGCCCCGGGCGGCCTTATACATGTCCGCGCGCAATGCAGTGACGGAAAAGCGCAAAGCATCACCGTGAAGAACCTACCATCTTTCGCGGGTGAGATCGGCGTCGAGCTCGACGTCCCCAGCGTCGGCTTGCTCACAGTGGACACAGCTTATGGCGGCGATAGCTTTGTTGTGGTGGACTCGCAGGCGTTGGGTTTCACTTTGGAGGCCGCTGAGGCAGGCAAATTGGCAGAGCTTGGTGTTCGCATCACCGATGCCGCGAATGAACAATTGCGCTTTCACCATCCCGATAATGCCGAGTGGGATCACTTTTCCTTTTGCCTTTTTGCCGGACCATTGGAACGTCAGGGCAATCATCTGACCACAAAAGCCGCAGTCTCCATTCAACCAGGGAAGGTAGATCGTTCCCCGACGGGAACAGCCTTGTCTGCGCGCATGGCGCTTTTGCACAGATCCGGTGAGATGAATGTGGGCGATACGATAACAGCACATTCCATAATAAACTCAGCGTTTCACGGTAAAATCCTTGAGGCAACCACGGTTGGGAACAAGCCTGCGATCATTCCAGAAATCACGGGTAGCGCATGGATAACAGGAACGCATCAACACATGCTGGATCCAAGCGATCCATGGCCTGAAGGCTATCGATTGTCGGATACATGGCCGTCCTTTCGATCAAAACCTTAGAAACCGCTCTGCGTCGATATCAACTACCCAACAAGTTTGCAGAACAGCATCTTGTCCACGCAACAGACATTATCGACCCTACAAACAAAAACGGCGCCTCCCGAAGGAGACGCCGTTTCCGAATTGCCAAAAGGCGAGAGGCTTAGGCCAACTCAACTTCCGCGCCAGCTGCTTCCAGCTTAGCTTTAACGTCTTCAGCTTCAGCTTTATCAACGCCTTCTTTGATTTTGCCACCAGCTTCAACCAAGTCTTTAGCTTCTTTCAGGCCAAGACCTGTGATGCCGCGAACTTCTTTGATCACGTTGATTTTAGAAGCGCCGGCGTTTTTAAGAACAACGTCGAATTCTGTTTGCTCTTCAGCAGCGCCAGCGCCGTCTGCAGGGCCCGCCATCATGACTGCGCCACCGGCTGCAGGCTCGATGCCGTACTCGTCTTTAAGGATAGTTTTTAGTTCTTGTGCTTCAAGCAGTGTAAGACCAACGATGTCTTCTGCCATTTTCTTAAGATCAGCCATTTTTAGCTCCGATACGATATTAATGTGTTCCAACGTGCAGTGTTTACTACACGCCGATATGACGTTTGCTTACGCAGCCGCCTTGTCTTCAACAGTAGACAAGATGGATGCAATGTTGCTTGCAGGTGCGCCAATGGCCCCAGCGATGTTGCTTGCAGGTGCGCCCAGCATGCCAGCAATAGTCGCGATGAGTTCATCACGGCTTGGCATTTTGGAAACAGCTGTAACACCAGCCCGGTCCAACGCGTTCTCGCCCATAGCACCGCCAAGGATTACGAAATTATCGTTATCCTTAGAGAAGTCCTCGGCAACCTTGGCAGCTGCCACAGGGTCCTCGGAAAAGGTTAGAACGGTCATGCCTGTCAACAAATCAGCAATGCTTGCACATGGCTTATCGTTTAGGGCGATCTTGGCGAGCCTATTTTTTGCAACACGAACAGCAGCACCTGCATCAGACGCCTTAGCGCGCAGGTCTTGCATGTTAGCAACTGTCAGACCGGCGTAGTGGCTTACCACAACAACGCCAGAGCTTTCAAAGATTTGGCCGAGTTCGTCGACCAATTGTTCTTTTTGTGCTCTATCCACAGTTTCACTCCAAATTTGGGGATTACTCCCCGGCTCAGTTCAGCCAAGGCCAATTTCGGCCCTGACAGTCGGGTCCTTACGGGTCCGCCAAAGATCGCCACGAACCTAAAAGGTTCGAAAAAATCCGGTTTTTCCCGTCTCAGGTCGGAATTATGAAACTTGCGAGCGTCGCTTTGCAGCTAAACTTGCAGATTTCACCCACCATCTCGGACGAAACACCTAGTCCGCCCGAATCTTCGAGCCGACTAAGTTCTGCTTCCATATGAAGTTATGTGGTGATTGTGAAGGGGTTTTCTGGCCTTCATCCCAAAAATCAACCACCTTGAGGACCTCTAGCCACAGACTGTAGCCGGACCATTCAATATGCACGTTATAGCAGGTCCGTAGATGACAGTCCTGTTTTAGCAACACACTCTGCAGTAAACCCTGCAGTGGCCCGTAAAACCCTAGCAAAACGACCAAAAATCTCCAATATCAAAGATAACGCGACAAAAGCGCGAACCAATGAGGCACGACATAGACGAAATCGACCACAGATGTGGATCGCTAGACCCAAGGTGAATTTTTGACACGTCAGGGGATCGTCTGGTACGAACAGGAACTAAGGAACACTTCGCTATGCGCGTAATTACATACGGTACGTTCGCCACACTTCACTATGGCCACATCCGCCTTTTGAAGAGAGCGCGAGAGCTTGGCAGCCATTTGACCGTTGCGGTGTCCTCGGACACCTTCAACCAATTAAAAGGTAAATACGCCAAGTTCTCATGGGAGCAACGCAAGCTAGACCTTTAGGGTGTGCGCTACGTGGACGACATCATTTCCGAAGACGATTGGGAGCAGAAAGTGAGCGACGTCGCCACCCACAATATCGATGTTTTCACCATCGGTGACGACTGGGAGGGTAAGTTCGATTTCCTGAAAGAGCATTGCGACGTGGTATACCTTGGCCGAACACAAAACATCTCGAGCACAATGATCCGCGAACTGTCGCCAACAATAGATGGGCTGGGAAAAGTCATATGACCAATCAGAATTCAGAACTCCAAGAACTGCGCCAAGCCGTGTTGACTGAGCTTGAAACACCTTCAAAGAAATTTCGAGGCCGGGGCTTATTCTCAAAACTAAAAGCGCTGCGCACTTCCCCGCAAACACGCGAATGGTTGGAAGCGTCGGTCGCGGTTGGTGTGCTGAAGCGTGAAAGACCACATAACACTTTGGCGCATATCAATGCCCTGCGCGACATGATGAAGACCGAACAAGAAAAGCAACAATTCGAAAAACTGCATCAAATGGTAGTGAAGCACCTCAGCCCGCTTCACCTGACGCACCACGGATATATTGAGCCTGAGGTCCTATTCAAAAACGTCTCTCACAAAGAAATTTGGGATGGGATCGAAAGCCATATGAAAACGCTAAAAGACGCAGGTCATAAGGTTTTTCTGAATTCGGGCACATTGCTTGGTCTGGTTCGCGATGGGAAATTGATCGACCATGATAACGATATCGATTTAGCGATCATTCTGGACACAGGCGATGAAGATGCCGTTGTCGCCGAATGGGCCGCCTTTACCCAAGAAGTTCGTGATTTGGGCATCCTGTGTGAGGATCGTTCAGAACCACACAATGGGATGCTACGACTGCTGCCAATCATGGGTTATACTTGCGATATCTTTCCAGCGTGGTTTGCACAGAACAAGGTTTACGTGTTCCCACACACTTACGGAGAGATCGAACCAAAAGACGTTTATCCATTCCGAACGTGCAATATTTCTGGGCTGGATCAACCCGCAGTGCCTGAAAAAATGCTGGCGATCAATTACGGCCCAGGCTGGGACAAAATGGATCCACTTTGGAAATTCGTACGCCCTGCAGGGTTTAAAGACTTTATGGAGAAGCTGAGCAAACTCGAAAACGCCTGATCGAAACAGCACATTCTAACTGATCACAGTTTAAATACAAAAAAGGCGGACCCAAGGGTCCGCCTTTCTAAATTCTAAATGCTTCTGAAGGCTTACTCGCCTGCAGCGCTTTCAACATCAACAGTCACACTTGGACCCATTGAAGAGCTAATAACGATCTTTTTCATGTAAGCGCCTTTGGCACCTGTTGGGCGTGCTTTAGCAACCGCGTCAACGAATGAACGAACGTTTTCAACAAGCTTTGCTTCGTCAAAAGAAGCTTTGCCAACACCAGCATGAACAACGCCAGCTTTTTCAGCTTTGAACTGAACTTCGCCGCCTTTGGCCGCTTTAACAGCGTCCGCAACGTCCATAGTCACAGTACCAACTTTTGGGTTTGGCATCAGGTTACGTGGACCCAAAACCTTACCAAGACGACCAACGATAGGCATCATGTCAGGTGTCGCGATGCAACGATCGAATTCGATCTTGCCGGACTGTACGATTTCCATCAGGTCTTCTGCACCAACAATGTCTGCACCGGCAGCTGTCGCTTCGTCAGCTTTTGGCCCACGTGCAAATACTGCAACGCGCATTGTTTTACCTGTGCCGTTTGGCAAGCCAACAACACCACGAACCATTTGGTCAGCGTGACGTGGGTCAACACCAAGGTTCATTGCGATTTCAACTGTTTCGTCAAACTTTGCGTTTGCGTTGGATTTAACCAATGCAACGGCATCTTCAACTGTAAGGTTTGCTTTGCCAGCAAATGCTGCGCGGGCCGCTGTTGTGCGTTTTCCGAGTTTTGCCATCTTACTTCACCTCAATGCCCATAGAACGGGCAGAGCCCAAAATGATCTGCATCGCTGCGTCGATATCGTTAGCGTTCAGATCAGCCATCTTTGCTTCTGCGATTTCGCGAACTTGCTTCAGCGTTACAGAACCAACGATGTCACGTGACGGGTTCGTCGCGCCAGATTTCACTTTGGCAGCTTTTTTCAAGAAATAGGACGCTGGTGGCGTCTTGATCTCCATAGTGAATGACTTGTCCTGGTAATATGAAATTACTGTTGGGCAAGGTGCACCTGGCTCAAGGTCAGCTGTTTTTGCGTTAAACGCTTTACAGAATTCCATGATGTTGATTCCGCGTTGACCCAATGCTGGACCTACGGGTGGGGATGGGTTTGCTTTACCAGCTGCAACTTGCAACTTCATAGACCCTACGAGTTTCTTGGCCATTGGCCTTCTCCTTTACAACACCCTCGGCACGCGCGCCTTAGGTTGGTTTGGTTGTGTGGTGCGATCAGGATACCGCGGCACCCTTCCCTCCCACATTGAAACAGCGCCGAAGCGCTGCAAGACGGGGCGCACCCCGCCGGCCAAATTACAGTTGTTTTGTAACTTGGGTAAACTCTAGTTCGACTGGTGTCTCGCGACCAAAGATCGACACAGTGACCTTAAGGCGCTGTGCCTCTTCATCAACTTCTTCAACCATGCCCTCGAAGTCTTCGAATGGACCGTCGGTAACTTTAACTTTTTCACCAGATTCAAAGTGAATGATGTTGCGTGGTGCTTCTTCGCCTTCTTGAACGCGGTTCAAGATACCGTTCACTTCCGTGTCACGCATTGGCATTGGGCGACCTTGCGGGCCCAAGAAGCCTGTGACGCGGTTGATGGAGTTGATCAGGTGGTAACCACGATCAGACATTTCCATGTGAACCAAAACGTAGCCCGGCATGAAGCGACGTTCAGACGTCACTTTCTTGCCACGACGCACTTCGATTACTTCTTCTGTTGGTACCAGCACTTCATCAATGTCGGCTTCAAGCTCTTGCTCGATGACAGAAGTACGGATCTGTTCTGCAATCTTCTTTTCGAAGTTCGAAAGAACGCTAACCGAATACCACCGCTTCGCCATTTGCTTGCCTGCCTTATCTAGAGGTACTTGCCCATATGAGACTGCACCAGAATTTCTCAATTAGATCAGGCTCTTAGCCTGACACCACCCGAATACAAAGCGGCGCGCAACTCGAATCGCAGCACGCCGTAACATTGGGTTAGTCCCGCCGTTTACTCCGCAAAACGATCTATTTCAAGAGGTTGCGCACAACTTACCAAACCAATTTGGTCGTAGAAATTGTAAACGACTTTGGTTTAACCGAAGAAGTCTAGAACCGTGCGAAGTCCGCCACGGATCAAAATATCAACTGTCGCGAAGAACACCGCGGTCAATGCTGCCAAGATAAACACCATAACAGTCGTCAAAACGACTTCGCGGCGTGTCGGCCAAACAACCTTGGAAACCTCAGAGCGGACCTGCTGAATGAATTGAATTGGGTTGGTCATCGCCATGTTGCTTTTCCTTAAGCCTATATCACTGAGCCATTTAACCGCCTGCTATGGCGATTTCAAGGCCGCATATTCTCAACCGCTTGCTTGCATCCGTGACAATCGATTACCAACCACCTCTTGGTGTTGCTTCTCCGACACCTGAAGCGATTGAAAATCGGGTAAATACAGTGCGTCTACACGACCTTCAGGAAGGTAATCCAACAGGCCATCCCATCGCATTGCGAAGGCATCGAGGCGCACGGCCAACCTTTGCGCTCGTTCTGGCGAACGCGCAGCGAAGGACTGAAAGGCTTTGATAATAGCACCCCAAGTTCTATCGGAACCAAAAACCGCCAAACTGACGAGCAAAGCAAGGATCGCTATAACGAACGGAATGACGATCCAAGATGGGCGGAAAACCCCGATCAGTGCGAACACAGCCCAATACGCATGTTTACGTTTTGGCGTGATCGCCCATTTCTTGCGCCCCATGACAACCGAGATACGCGATTGATCGGTTTCGACCTTGGGTGCGGTAACTTTTTTCTCAACTGCAGCCTTACGCTTTGTGGTCAAGATGCCAGTCACGCGGGCCTTTACTGCATCCGTGGAACGCGCGGACGCCGCTGTAACCTCTTCAATCCGTTCTTTGGCCCCACTTTTGGCGGGTGCGGGCTCATGAAGGATTGCGCGGATCGCCGACATTGTCGGATCGGTATCATCGGTACTGTATGCGGACATTAAGAACACTCATTTAACAAGTTCACAAACCGTGGCGACCTGGCAGTGCCACCCAATAGCAAGAGTGCTCTTGCATAAAATTGTGGACACGCGATGGCATAATTATGTCAAACCACGATTGACTTAGCCGTCAGGCAGCTCCGGCGCGCGCCCGACCCTCTCGGACAATCGCGTGACAGTCAGCCCCTGCACGATGATTGAGAAGACAACGACAACGTAGGTCGCGGTCAGGATCAATGGCTTCCATTCCCCATCCGGCAAGGACAAGGCAAGCGCGACAGAGATACCACCCTTTAGTCCGCCCCATGTCATTATTGGGATCACACCCGCGCTAAAGTTACGGAAGGGCTTCAGCATCATAACCGGCACAGCCACCGCCACGAAACGCCCCAGCAATGCCAATGCGATCGCCAACGTGCCTGAAACAAGCAAATCAAATTCGAACGCCACCGCGAAGACCTCAAAGCCGATCATCAAGAACAGAACCGCATTCAGGATTTCATCTATCAACTTCCAAAACGCATCCACATATTTGCGCGTTTCCTCTGACATGCCGTGGCGTGCTCCAATGTCACCAATCAACAACCCAGCGCACACCGCCATGATAGGGGCAGACACATGCAACCACACCGCCAACTCATACCCACCAAAGGCAAGGCCGAGGGTAATCAGAACCTCCAGCGAATAGTCGTCAATCAAACGCATTACGCGGAATGTCAGCCATCCCAAAGTAAGGCCCAGCGCGGCACCACCAAGGGCTTCTTGCAAGAACAACATGACCGCTGGCCACAGGCCCGTTGCGTGATGGTCCCCACTTGGGAATGCCAGCCCAACAAGAACCAGAAACACCACATAGCCAACACCGTCATTAAACAGACTTTCACCCGCAATTTTGGTTTCCAATGATTTCTGCAAATCCGCTTCGCGCAGCACACCCAGAACGGCAACAGGATCGGTCGGCGAAATCAACGCACCAAAAACCAGCGCAATCATGATCGGCATACCGGTGAGCCAGTGAAACCCAAAACCAACGATAGTCGTCGAAAGGCCCACGCCAATGGTCGCCATCAACAAGATGACCAGCCATGCCTTGCGCAAATCAGATAATTTCACATGAAGTGCACCGGCAAATAGCAACAGCCCCAACATGCCCTCAAGCAACGCCTCGGAAAACTCAAGCTCCAGCACTTGTGCGCGAATTTGCTCCTCTACCGTCAGGCCGGGGAATAGCGCGTCCGTCACAATCACAACAAAGGATGCGATCAGCGCAACAACCAAAATACCGATCGATGAAGGCAGCTTCAGAAACAGGTAGTTGATGGCCCCAAAGGCACCCGCAAGGACGATCAATAGCGAAGCAATCTGAAGTAATGTCATAACGTTCCCGTCTGTTTTTTTACACGGGTATCATCATTCCACGCACACTACCAACTTCAGATAGTGAATACCGGAAATGCGCATCACTGGTGACGGGCCATAAATTTATCCACGTCCGTCGGATCTGGTGCGGTCCCAGCAAACAGTTCGACGTAATGCTGCACACGCTCCAAACGCTCTTGCTGGTTTTCACTTACCTGCATCGAGATATAGCCGATCTGCGTATAAATTACAGTGAGACTACGCACCTCTGCCTGCTCATACGTGAACCCATGCCGCGCAAACATCTCAGCCACCGCTTTGATGCGACGCGTATCGGCCAGCGTCACACGCTGTTGTAAATCCACATCCACCCGCGCCCAATTACGAATCGCAAGATCAAGGCGCGCATCAAATAGCGTTGAATCCAACCAGCAATCCATAAGATTAAACAGCCCGTCAGATATGCTAGACGCATCCGCAGCGCAGCGATCCACAAGGTTGCCAGTGTTTTTGCTTTCCCATCGGCGTACCATCGAAGCGTGCAGCTCTGAAATATCCTCAAAGAACCAATAAAACCCTGTGCGCGTTAGGTTTAGGCGTTTGGCCAAGGGCATGATTTTGACCGCGTCGATCCCCTCAGAAATGAGCAGTTCATATGCGGCATTGCGCCAGATCTCTTTGGATCCGCGTTGGCGTGTTGGGGTATCTGTCATAGCTCTATCATAGTTTTATTGACACAAGTGTCAACTTTGCGGCAGGCTCCGAAAAACCACGCCCAAATGGGCACACTATAACTCTAGCGAAAGATGCCAGATGTCCAAAGATCCGTTGCTCCAGCCTTACCAGCTTAAACACCTGACCCTTAAAAATCGGATCATGACGACAAGTCACGAACCTGCCTATCCTGAAGATGGTATGCCCAAAGACCGCTACCGCGCCTATCACGCAGAGCGCGCAAAGGCGGGTGTCGCCCTGACCATGACGGCAGGGTCCGCTGCTGTGTCCAAAGACAGCCCGCCTGTGTTTAATAATATCCTTGCCTATAAGGATGAGGTGGTGCCGTGGATCCAAAACCTAACCGATGGCGTTCATGAGCATGGCTGCGCGGTTATGATCCAGCTGACCCACCTTGGGCGCCGTACCAATTGGAACAAAGGCGATTGGTTGCCAAGTGTCTCCTCATCCAAACACCGCGAACCTGCGCACCGTGGTTTTCCCAAGCTGATTGAAGACTGGGATATTGAGCGCATTATCAATGACTTTGCCGATGCTGCCGAACGCATGCAGGCGGGGGGCATGGATGGAATTGAATTGCAGGTCTATGGTCACTTACTCGATCAATTCTGGTCGCCCTTGACCAATGATCTGGTTGGTCCCTACGGCGCAGACACCCTTGAGAACCGCATGCGTTTCCCGATGGACGTGCTGGACGCCGTGCGCAAACGCGTAGGCGAAGAATTCATCGTTGGTTTCCGTTACACTGCTGATGAGGCACAAAAGGGCGGGATCACGGCTGAGGACGGTTTGTTGATTTCGCAGAAACTGGCCGAGACAGGCAAGCTCGACTTCCTGAACGTGGTGAAGGGCCGTATTCACACCGACCCTGCCATGACCGATCTGATCCCGATCCAAGGCATGGCAAACGCACCGCATTTGGATTTCGCAGGCGAAGTGAAGAAGCTGACAGGCATGCCAACATTCCACGCCGCTAAAATCCCGGATGTGGCCACGGCCCGTCACGCGATTGATTCTGGCTTGTTGGATATGGTCGGCATGACCCGTGCCCACATGGCTGATCCACATATCGTGCAAAAGATCATTGAGGGACGCGAGGACGACATCCGCCCCTGCGTTGGCGCGACGTATTGCCTTGATCGCATTTATCAAGCGGGTGATGCGCTGTGCATTCACAACGCGGCAACTGGGCGCGAGCTGACAATGCCGCACACCATTCCTGTGGCCAAGGACAAGCGCAAGGTCGTCGTCATCGGTGCAGGCCCTGCGGGTCTTGAGGCGGCACGTGTTGCTGCAGAACGTGGTCACAACGTGACTGTGTTTGAGGCCCAGCCGGACCCAGGTGGGCAGGTGCGCCTTGCCTCTCTTAGCCCACGCCGCCGCGAGATGATTTCGATCATCGACTGGCGCATGTCGCAATGTGCGGCGCGTGATGTGGTGTTCCACTTTAACACGTGGGCAGAGGCAGCAGATGTGACCGCACTGAACCCTGATGTGGTGATTGTAGCGACAGGCGGTATGCCGAACACGGAATTATACGAGTCCGGTCAAGAAGTTCAAAACGTTGTGACATCATGGGACATCATCGCAGGTGACGTGAAGCCGGCCCAAAACGTTTTGATCTATGACGAAAGTGGTGATCATCCTGCATTACAAGCCGCCGAAATTGCCGCCAACTCAGGTTCCACCGTTGAAATCATGACACCTGACCGCACATTCGCCCCTGATATCATGGCCATGAACTTGGTCCCATACATGCGTTCGCTTCAGGACAAAGACGTTACTTTTACCGTGACGCGCCGTCTCTTGGACGTGGCCCGTTCGGGAAACAAGCTGACGGCGACGATTGGCACGGACTATTCAGATCACAGTGACGAACGTGAATACGATCAGGTTGTGGTGAATTACGGGACTTTGCCACTAGACGAGTTGTATTTCGATCTCAAACCTCTCAGCTCCAATGAAGGTGCGGTGGATCAGGACGCTTTGATCGCAGGCGAAGTTCAAACCATTAAACGCAATGACACAGGCGCATTCCAGCTGTTCCGCATCGGGGACGCGGTGTCTGCACGCAATACGCACGCAGCAATCTATGACGCTTTGCGCCTCGTCAAGGACCTATAGGCCGATTACGCGCCTGACCAATAGTCTAAAATCGCGGTGTGTTTGGCGCACCGCGATACCTTTGCGCGTATTGTCGCACAATCCTGTATGGCGTGGTCGAACTCCCTATATCGCGAGTAGTATTATGGCGAACATAATGGAGCTTGGCCGATGGATACCCTTCTCTTATCGCGCATCCAGTTTGGTGCGAATATCTCTTTCCATATTTTATTCCCAACGATCACAATCGCCTTAGGCTGGATGCTCTTATTTTTTAAGCTTCGGTTCAACGCAACGGGTGATCGCAAATGGATGGACGCCTACATGTTCTGGGTCAAAGTTTTTGCACTGTCCTTTGCCATGGGCGTGGTGTCTGGGATCACGATGTCCTTTCAGTTTGGCACCAACTGGCCAGGTTTCATGGAAACGGTCGGCAACGTCGCGGGGCCATTGCTGGCGTATGAGGTTATGACAGCCTTCTTCCTCGAGGCCGTATTTCTGGGCATCATGCTGTTTGGTGCCTCGCGCGTGAAACCGTGGGTTCATACACTCGCAACCTTCTTGGTCGCCTTTGGCACAACTATGTCGACGTTCTGGATTATTGTTTTGAACTCTTGGATGCACACACCTCAGGGGTATGAGCTGCGCGAAGGTGTTGTTTTTGCGACCAACTGGTTCGACATCATCTTTAACCCGTCCATGCCCTACCGCTTTGTGCATATGTTGCTAGCCTCTGGTCTTACAGTCGCCTTCTTAATCGCAGGTATCTCTGCATTGCGCATGCTTTGGGGTGACAAAGGCGATGACGTGAAATCCGCGCTCAGAGTTGGCATCATCGCGGCGGCTGCTTTGATCCCAATCCAAATCTTGGCTGGTGACATGCACGGCCTCAACACGCTTGAACATCAGCCTGCTAAAGTCGCCGCGATGGAAGGGAACTGGGAAACCGGTCCAAATACACCGCTGGTTCTGTTCGCAATTCCAGATCAAGCCGCACGCGAGAACAGGTTTGAGATCGGCATTCCAAACGGGGCGTCATTGATCCTTAAACACAAAGCCAGTGGCGTTGTGCCTGGCCTTAACGACTTCACAGCGCAAGACGGCACAGTCATGCATCCCCGTGTTGCGCCTGTGTTTTTCAGCTTCCGCATCATGATCGGTACCGGCGTGGCCATGTTGCTACTGTCTTGGACGGGACTTCTGCTGTTGCGCAAATACGGTGCTGGGCACATGCCACGCCTGCCCCTCTACGCGTTCTGCGCCATGAGTTTCAGTGGCTGGATCGCGACTTTGGCAGGCTGGTACACAACTGAAATCGGTCGCCAACCTTGGCTGGTACAGGGCGTCTTGATGACAAAGGACGCTGTCAGCGATGTTTCTGCAGGAATGGTTCTGGGCACCTTGATTGGTTACCTTGTGATCTACGCGACGCTAATCTTCGCATACATCGGTGTAATCACCTATCTGGCCCGCAAAGCCACCAAAGGTGAAAGCACGCCAAACCGTGGCTATCCCCGCGGCGGCGAAGCCAACGTAACAGCCCTACAGCCGGGAGAATAACAATGGACATGTTTGGAGATCCAGCCATCTGGCTGCCATGGACCTTTGCAGCCCTCATGGGATTATCAATCCTGACTTACGTTGTACTGGATGGTTTTGACCTTGGCGTGGGATTGTTGATGCCTTTGACAAGGGAAGATGAAAAAGATCGACTTGTCGCCTCCATCGGACCGTTCTGGGACGCCAATGAAACATGGTTGGTTTTGGCCGTTGGATTGTTGCTGGTGGCCTTCCCACCTGCACATGGGATCATCCTAACCGCGTTATACCTGCCCGTCTTTGTGATGCTGGTGGGATTGATCCTTCGCGGGGTTTCATTCGAAATGCGGGCCAAAGCGCCCATCACCCAAAAGCGCATGTGGAACAGTGCGTTCTTTGCGGGATCGCTGATGGCATCCTTAAGCCAAGGGTTCATGCTGGGCATGTATATCATGGGCCTCACATGGACACTGCCCAACATTGCATTCGCAACACTAACCGCCGTGTTCCTAACAGTTGGATACAGCTTTATTGGGGCAGCGTGGCTGATCTGGAAAACCGAAAACCAACTGCAGCGCAGTGCCATTCGTTGGGCAAAGGGCGGGATTTGGGGCCTAGTTCTAGGGATCGTTGCAATCTCTGCCGCAACTCCTTTTGTCAGCACACGCATTTTCGACAAATGGTTTAGCTTGCCGGAAATCTTCTACCTTGCGCCATTGCCAATCCTATCGGGTGCATTGGTGGCGTTTGTCTGGTGGCAATTAAGCCGCCTGCCACTCCAAAACGATCGCTGGTCGTGGACACCCTTTGCAGCCGCAATCGCTCTGTTCAGCTTGGCTTATGGCGGAATGGCGTATTCATTCTATCCCTACATCGTGCCCGAAAAGATCACGATCTATGACGCGGCATCAGCGCCCGAAAGCCTGTTCATCATCTTGATTGGAACACTCTTCGTGCTGCCTGCCATCTTGGGGTATACGATGCTGTCGTATTATATTTTCCGCGGCAAAGCGACGGCACTGCGCTACGATTAAGCAATGGCTTAATCCCGCGTGGTGATCAAAGTTGGATGGGTAAAGTGGCAGGGGCGCACAGACTCGAACTGTGGGCCTACGGTTTTGGAGACCGTCGCTCTACCAACTGAGCTACGCCCCTACACAAGAGACTGATTACGCGGGGGAGACTTCATTGGCAAGATACAAAATGCGGCTTTTATTTAAGTTGGATAGGCACGCCTGTTTCCAAAACTATTTTTGGATTGCAATGCGAAGCTGCAATTAATCGCTAAACGATCAACACCACGAAATTCCATCCAATCGATCAGCAAAAGCTTTGTAGCTAAACGTGGCTTCGGCAGTAGGATCGGAGCCATCTATTTCCGTCTCATAAGTCTTTTTCACATGGCTTTCTGCAGCGTCCATCAAGCGATAGTGCAAAATCCTGACACAATTCGACCGCCCGATTTTGTCCGATCGTGCATCTCCTTCATTGCAGTAAATGTCATCAAAGAAGCGGTATCAAATCGAAACAGGTCAAGTCTGCCAACGTTTTGCGCTTAGCTGCGAGATCAAGGAGGAGGTCATTGTGTAGCTAAAGTTTAAAACCTTTAAAATATACCATTAACGCTCAGGGCTAATAATCAGTCCTGAGCGCGGAGGAAAAGTACATCTTTTCGATAGTGACCGCCTTAAACTGCGCTAACAGAACCTACCTGTACAAAGTGCAGCTCTAAGGCAGCCCGCAGATCCTGCAGAGACGTAGGCTTTGTCAGATATCCATCCATACCTACGGCTAGGCATCTATCTCCTTCACCACGTAATGCGTTTGCAGTGATGGCAATGATTGGTGTACGCGCCAGCCCCTCAACTGCCTCTTTCTCACGGATCATGCGTGTCAGTTCAAACCCATCAACTGTTGGCATCTGACAGTCAGTTAGAATGAGATCACAACCGTCACGCTGCCATGCCTCGAAAGCTTTGGCACCATCTTCGACAACAACCGCAGAATGCCCAAGTTTCTCGAGCTGACTGGTAAGGACCACGCGGTTGATTTGATTGTCCTCAGCCGCGAGAATACGTGGCCCTCCGCCTTCTTCTACTTTTGCTGGCAAAGGTTGAATACTTGAATGGCGTATGTCTTGTTTTGGAAACTCAAGCTCAAAAACACCCACCAGTGTGTCGATTAACGCGGTGACCAAAATGGGCGAGGACGGTAATATGATTTCGCCGGCCAACTCTTGGTTTGCAAATTGATCCTGTGAATTAGACAAGAAAATCGTTTTGCTTTTTTCGGGAATTCCCCATGCTTCATGACCTGTTGAGCCATTCTCATCAACGTCTTCATCAATGCCACACGGGATAATGTAGACAACGTTGGCATTCTGGGTTTGCGCCGCTTCAACTAATGCCTCCCTCGTTTCGAATGTCTTAAAATCAGCGTTGCAGCCTTCTATGAATTTTTTAAAACATGGCAACCCATCAACTGGGTTCTTAACGCTTGCGATAGTCTTGCCGGTCAAATCTGGAAGATCTATTTGGCCTTTTGCATCGACAATCGGAAACTGGACAGTAAAGGCTGAACCACAACCAATCTGACTTTCAACGCTCACCGATCCACCAAGTTTTTCTACCAACTGCGAAACAATCGCGAGGCCCAGTCCAGAGCCCCCGAAATCGTGATGCCTGACAGCTGCAGATTGCTCGAAGGGATCGAATAGGTTCTCAATAAACTCCTGAGCGATGCCAATACCATTGTCAGAGACCGTGAACTCCAAATCTCCCTTTTTGCTGAATCCGATGGTCAATAAAACTTGGCCTCTTGGGTCCTCTGGATGGCTTTTCGAGAATTTGATCGCGTTCGATAATAAGTTCAATGTTATCTGGCGCAATCGACCGGGATCGCAGCTTATAAATTTAGGCAATTGAGGGTCATAGCACATCGATAAAGTGACGTTGTGTGCGTCTGCAAAATGGCGAAGCGTGTCGGCGGACTTTTCAAACACCTTCAAAATTTCAGTTTGTTGAAGCGTCAATGCCAACTTACCTGCTTCAATTCGCGACATATCGAGACTATCTTCGATGATGGATAACAAAGCAGTTGAGGAGTCTTTGATAGTTTCAACTATTCGACTTTGCTCCGTTGTCAGCTTACTCGTCTCTAGAATTTCCACCATTCCTACAACACCGTTCATCGGTGTTCTTATCTCGTGGCTCATGGCCGCAAGGAAGTCGGATTTTGCGCGGCTTGCACGTCGTGCCTGCCGACGGGAAGCTTCGAGCCGAACCTGATCTGTGTGCGCTAAGATTCCAAAGGTGCCCATCTCAATACCTATAAGAATAAAAACCATGATCAATGTGCCGGGCGCGAGATAGTTCCTCGCAATATCTTCATTGACCAAAGGCGTCCCAAAAAAGTCATTGCCAAGAACCAGGACAGCGCACAATGAAATGGCTGTCGCACAAAACGTTAGCATGAGATGGAAGTTTTCGCGTCCGATTGCGAAAGTCAGAAAAGGCCCACCAAGAAGAACAAGATACATGATTTCAGGGTTGGCTGCAGAAGGAAGAGTGAAATTTGCTAACGTTACCGAGAGAATACCGAATGCGCTCCAAACGCTTCGAGCCAGTAAAGGCATCTCAAGAAGTGCTAGAACGACCGCTAGAACGGTGCCAAACAACGCTGGCCCGGTCAGTAACGCGATCACAGGCTCATCTAAATAAAAGGCCAGCCCCATCCATCCAAGACAACAAATAATAATACCCCAAGATGTTTTAATGATCACCTTGGTGTGTATGGATACGACGTCTTCCTCGAGGTTTGTTAATTCTTTGGGCAACGTTGGCATCCTGTCAAAAGCATCAGTAACGAGGGTCGGTTTTCTTTACTGCATCAGGATGCAATGAATTCATATCAATATCTATAACAATTCGGAACATACGTATACGTTTCTACAAAGAACCTAATAGCAGTTTTTTGTGACTGGCCCCGATATCAGCTTTTATCTTTGTAGCACCGAGCGAACAAATCAATTTGTAGCTCTAACCAAACAAAGCCACCAATCAGGTTCACCACGCCTATTCCAAACGCAAAAGGCCGCCGGTTTCCCGGCGGCCTTTCGTTTATCTAGTGCGCGAACCGAAGCTCGCACAACGCTTATGCAGTGATTTTAGAAACCACGCCCGCGCCTACTGTGCGGCCAC
>Ga0206126_10001682_pt1 | contig 25934 bp, 22 predicted proteins | sample Helgoland_Spring_5_FD_148621 | JGI IMG/M metagenome (GOLD analysis project Ga0206126, IMG submission 148621) | Pelagic subsurface seawater microbial communities from Kabeltonne, Helgoland, North Sea - Helgoland_Spring_Bloom_20160412_1 | ecosystem: Environmental > Aquatic > Marine > Epipelagic ...
CAATCCCCTTCAGCGCTCGAGAAATAGAGGCAATTTCTTGTTCTCTATTTCCCCCTGAATTTTTATTGGCATCTCCTCCTGACATCAGTTGCAGATAATCAATGATCAACAGTTTGATATCATGCTGCTGAGCCAATCTTCTGGCCTTCGCTCTCAATTCTAGGATACTCAGACCTGGTGTATCGTCAATAAATATGGGCGCCTCAGAGAGTTTGGAGGTTTTATGAAGTAATTGTTCCCACTCATAATCGGCCATTTCTCCTCTTTTTAATTTTTCACTTTCCAATTCTGCCTCTGCCGAAATCAATCTATTCACCAATTGAACAGAAGACATCTCTAAGGAAAATATAGCAACCCCTTGTCCATGATCAATGGCTGCATTACGCATAGCTGAAACGACAAAGGCCGTTTTACCCATACCTGGTCTGGCAGCAATAACCACCAAATCAGAAGGTTGCCATCCTGAGGTGATACGGTCCAGCGCTGTAAAACCACTGGGAACCCCCGTGAGGCCATCTTTTTGATTTTTTCGTTCTTCTATTTGGCTGATGGCCTTGGTAAGCAAAGAACTCATCTTATCATAATTCTTTCTAATGTGAGATTCTGAAACTTGAAAAAGTGCTTGCTCAGTACGGTCTAGTAACTGAAAAACATCAGTCGTATCTTCATAAGCGTCGGTAACAAGTTCTGATGAAATCCTAATCAACTGTCTTTTAATAGATTGCTCAGAAATAATTCGGGCATGATATTCTATATTAGCGGCCGAATTCACACGCGTCGTCAAATCAGCTATATAATAAGATCCCCCAACGAGTTCTAACTTTCCATTTTTCCGCAATTGATGAACGACCGTTTTAATATCCACCGGATCGCTATTATTGAATAGCTGAACAATCGCTTCATAAATATTTTGATGGGCCTCTTTATAAAAACTCTCCACCTTTAAAATATCGATAACACTCGATAAAGCATGTTGTTCCAACATGAGCGCTCCTATTACAACCTCCTCAATTTCAACTGCTTGTGGTGGCAGCTTGCCTAATGACTCCGTAGTGTCATTAATTGGTTTTCTAAGTATATTTCCCGAAATTTTACGCGATGAGGAGGCTAAAGGTTCCATTAATTGTTCGGATTGAATAGGTTTAATTTATTAGAGCAAACGTAACATTTCATGTCAACAACTCCGCTTTAATATCAAATTTAGTTTGCACATATTATCCACAATTTTATACCCCCCCCACAATTGATTTATCTCTGCATATTTTTAATTACTTTTGACTTAGAAATGACCAAATAAAAAATGAATCTTGCGTCGATTAAGGATAAACAAAGAATTGCCATCATCGGAAACGAAGGAGCCCACGAAATCACTAAAATTGTCCTACATGTTTTGAACGTAGTGGGAAAAGCACATGACTTCATCTTATCTCAAGAGGACCATCGAATTGGAAATGCTGCCATCGTCATTATTCCCTGTGACTTTAGTGATTTAGACGCAATAAAATTCGAAGAGTTTTTAAAATTCAATCATCATATTGCTCTCATTCATCACGTAGAAGATGAAAAATCAAAAAATTATCAAGCCGTTGAAAAATTTATTGAGAAATATGAGTTGTTCGCTGATTTAACACCTAAAAGCGGCACGTTACTGTATAACAAAGAAGATAACTTAGCCGTTGTTATTAGTGAAAAACAGCGCGAAGGTGTGAGTTTGGTTGAATATGAATCTCTGTCAGGAACTGAAATAGATGGTGGATTTAGACTAAAGGATAATCTGAGCCTCATGACGAAAAATAATAACTTCTTATCCCACGCCGGAGCAGCAAAGGCCCTATTGCAAAAAATATCTATATCCAGTGACCAAATTATGCAAGCTTTTACCACCTATATGGACTGAAAATAAATGCTAAATCTAAAAAACCCACTGGTCGTATTCGATCTTGAAACTACGGGAACCAATACCTCAAAAGATAGGATTGTCGAAATCGCATTAATAAAGATTTTTCCTGATGGTAAGACAGAAGAAAAGTGTCGGCGTATCAACCCAGGAATACCCATTCCAATAGAGACTAGTTTGGTGCACGGTATTTATGACAAAGATGTTAAAGATGAGCCCTCATTTAATCAAGTCGCTAAATCCATGTCTGATTTTTTGGAGAATTGTGATCTTTGCGGATTTAATATTTTACAATTTGACATCCCTTTATTGGCCCAAGAATTTGCCAGAGTAGGTATAGATTTCAATACCGAAAAAAGAAATTTGCTCGACGCCCAAAAAATTTTCCATATGATGGAAAAAAGAAATTTAAGTGCGGCCTTTAAATTCTACACAGGAGAAGTACTAGAAAACGCCCACAGTGCACTGGCCGATACCCGCGCCACTATGGCTGTTTTTATGAGTCAAATTGCTAAATACAATCATCAGACCCTCTCCAATCTAAAAGGTGAAGTCTTGGGCATCATCGAAAATGACATGAATTCCTTGCACCTACTCTTGAATAAAAAAATGGTAGACTTAGCTGGACGTATGATATTCAATGACCAAGGGAAAGAAGTGTTTAATTTTGGAAAGCATAAAGGCAAATTGGTTAGTGAAGTTTTACAAAAAGAACCCTCATTTTATGATTGGATGATGAAGGGTGATTTTCCCTTGGATACCAAAAAAAAATTAACACAATTAAGAATAAATAGCTTCAACAAATGATAAAGGAATGTCCCACCCCTGGGCACTCCCGATTTTAAAAATTACAAATCGTGGGTAAAACAATTATTATTTCAAACAGACTTCCCGTCAAAATAGAACAGGAAAATAATGAGCTTGTATACAAGGCAAGTGAAGGCGGCCTTGCGACCGGTTTAAATTCTGTTTTTAAACAGGGGAATAATCTTTGGGTTGGATGGCCTGGGTTGGCCATTGAAAAGTCTAAAGAGCAAGAAGTAGACTCTAACCTTATCAAGCAGCACATGAAACCTGTTTTTCTGAGTAGTGAAGAAATTGAAGATTTCTACGAGGGCTTCAGTAACGAGACCTTATGGCCAAACTTCCATTATTTTAATCAATATACCGTTTACAAAGAAGAGCTTTGGCTCGCCTATCAGCGCGTCAATCAAAAATTTGCAGAAATCGTTTCAAAAGAACTCGAAGATGATGATACCGTGTGGATAAATGACTATCAACTATTGCTTTTGCCTCAACTGATCAGGGCCATCAGTCCTAATGCTACTATTGGATTTTTCCTTCACATCCCGTTCCCCTCCTATGAGTCCTTCAGGCTATTGCCGTGGAGAAGGGAATTACTCAATGGCATGCTCGGAGCTGATTTTCTGGGGTTTCATACCTACGACGACATGAGACATTTTCTCTCTTCTGTCAATCGACTGGCGGGACTTGGTAACTCAAACGGTACGATTAAAGTCAAAAATAGACTCATAAAAGCAGATGCTTTACCCATGGGTATCGATTATGAAAAGTATGCCGCCTCTGCTCAAAATCCAGAGACATTGGCTCGAGAAGCTCGTTATAGAAAATCTATTGGTACCGTAAAACTCATCTTATCCATTGACCGACTGGATTACTCGAAAGGTATTCCCCAAAGATTAAGGGCTTTTGAGCTTTTTCTCAGCAAATACTCTGATTTTAAAGAGAAAGTATCCCTTTTCATGGTAGTGGTTCCCTCCAGAGATTCTGTTTCAAAATACAAGCAACTCAAAGAAGAAATAGACCTTTTAGTGGGTCGTATCAACGGTCAATTCTCCAAGCTCAATTGGACACCTATTCATTATTTCTACCGAAGTTTTCCTTTACCCGCTTTATCTGCATTTTACAGGATTTCCGATGTCGCATTGGTTTCTCCTATGCGGGATGGCATGAATTTAGTTTGTAAAGAATATGTAGCAAGTAGATTAGACAAAAAGGGAGTCTTGATTCTCAGTGAAATGGCTGGTGCCTCCAAAGAGCTCTCTGATGCCATCATCGTAAATCCCAATGATATTCACCAATTGGTTGAAGCCATGCATAAAGCATTAACCCTGCCAGAGGAACTGCAAATAGAAAGCATGACCTCGATGCAGAAGTCATTGAAAAGATACAACATACATGCCTGGGTTAAATTGTTCATGGATGAACTTGCAAATGTAAAAAAAGAACAAAGTCATCTCAAAACAAGATTGATTGATAACCAACTGTCAGAAGAAATCAAGCATGCCTATAAACAATCGAAAGAACGATTGATTTTCTTGGATTATGACGGCACACTGGTTGGCTTTAATGAAAATCCTGATGACTCTAAACCCGATCAAGAGCTCATAAAAATTTTGGAACACCTCACAAAAGACAAAAATAATCACATTGTGATTATCTCGGGTAGAGGCCGGCAATCTCTTGAAGAATGGATGAAACCTTATTCATTAGATATTGTAGCAGAACATGGCGTTTGGATTAAAAGGATGGGTAAGCCCTTCAAAACTTTTATAAAAATTAATGCCAGTTGGAAAAAAGAAACCCTGTCGCTCTTAGAAAGATATGTAAATCGTACGCCAGGTTCCTTCGTCGAAGAAAAGGATTATTCTTTGGTTTGGCATTATAGAAAAGTAGAAACGGGTTTGGGAGAAGTTCGAACTCGGGAGCTCACCAGTCATTTAAAATACATGACTGCCAATGAAAACTTGGAAGTCCTTGAAGGGGATATGATCGTAGAAATCAAAAACTCTGAAATTAATAAAGGAAAAGCTGCCCAAAAATTAATGGAAACCTACCCTGAAGCTGACTTTTTATTGGCACTTGGAGATGATTTTACGGATGAAGATACCTTCAAAGCAATGCCTGAAAAGGCTTATACCATCAAAGTAGGCACCAGTGCTTCTGAAGCAAAGTTCAGCGTTAATTCTTATAAAGAAGTCCGGAAACTCTTCAACGAAATTATAAGAAGCTAGGTCTATCCAGTTTATTTGCTATTCTTGTTGCGGCATTTAATAATCCCACATGGCTGTATGCTTGTGGGAAATTTCCCCACATACCTCCATCTTTTTCGTTTACATCCTCACTCAAAAGTCCCACATGGTTACTGAATGAAATAAGATTTTCGAAATATTTGATGGCTTCGTCTAACCTTCCCACGCAGGCCAAAGACTCAACATACCAAAAAGCACAAATTAAAAAGGTCGTCTCAGGTGCCCCAAAATCATCTTGATGCTTGTATCTATAAAAGAGGCCGCCAGAGGCCGCCAAATCTTTTTCCATGGCGATCAAATGATCCTTGGCTCTTTGTGAATTGCCAGGAAGATAGTTCATCATGATGAGTTGTAAGGTACTGGCATCCATTCTATCTACCCCAACCGCCTGCGCATACCCTTTCTTGGACGGCACGTAGGCTTTTTCAATTTCAATTTCAGATATCTTTTTTAACTTGATCGCTAGGGTACCCATTTCTTCATTTTTAAGTACTTTTGACATCTTTATGGCAGCACAACTTCCTGCCCAATGAAATAGATAGGTATAGGTATGATGTTGCTTTAAATTTCTAAATTCCCATAAGCCTGCGTCTTTTTCGTCAAAGGTTTTTTCAATCATTTTTAGGGTTTTCATAATCAATCCTGAAGAATCAAATCTTTCTGTAAAAATGATTCTTTTATCCTCATAGAGGGGTAATAACGATATTAAAACCTGACCATAGACGTCATTCTGTATGTGAGTGTAAGCTTGATTTCCCATTCTGACAGGCTGATTTCCTAAATATCCTTTTAAGGGAATTTCAACTTCAGTCAGGACTTTTTTTCCTGATATTCCGTAAAGCGGTTGATAACGACTTTCCTCATCAATGGTCGTATTTAATATATAGTGAAAATACTTTTCTAATTCTTCAAAATGACCAATATTACTGAAAGCATTTAGCGTATAGAAGGTATCTCTCATCCAACAATATCTATAATCCCAATTCCGGGTACTACCGGGGGATTCGGGTAAACTCATCGTCATCGCTGCTACAATTGCACCAGTATCTTCATATTGATGTATTTTCAGGATTAAGGCCGATCGAATCGCTTCTCGCTGATAAAAATCAACCACACTAGAAGTTTTGACCCAATCCCTCCAATAAATCTTAGTTCTGCTTAAAAAAACGTCGCAAGTCTCAATAATGGTGCCTTCTAAGGGGGGGCCATATGTCAATACCATATACTTATCCTCATTCAATACAAAAGCCTGATCATCTACGATATAATTGAGTGAAATATTAGTTGTCAATCGCACATTTGCTTCTAAGCCTAAAAATTGAATGTGATTACTTCCAAGACTTTGTTTGGGAACTACATTTCCATACTCTCCCACTGGTTTACATTTGACAATAATTTTTGGATTACCTGTTATTCGCTCTATTTTTCTTACCAGCATAAGGGGTTTAAAATAACGATCAGACTGATAAAATCGCGGGGCAAAATCAGTCACTCGATAGGTACCCTCTGGGGAAGATATTTCTGTTTGAAGGATATTGGTGTTTTCTAAATAAATCTGTTTAGACTCAAACACCTCTTGTAGTGGCTTGATAGAAAACTCACCTCCTTTTTCTTGGTCTAAGATAGATCCAAAGACGAAACTACTATCGAATCGAGGCCAACACATCCAAGCAATGCTCGTATCGGTATGCACGTGGGCAGTAAAAGCACAATTGCCAATTACACCATAATTATAGGTATGTCTTTCTTTAATGCTATTTTTATTCACCGATAAGAATCGTAATAATTTGTAATATTCCTAATATGTCGATCGTAATTTAATTAAAATTATAATATATTATAGATTTTATTATTATTATTACTCATTAAAATTATCGGATGATCAAATAAATGATCATGTTTTAAAAAAATTATAAATCATTGCCTTGAAAACGGAATGTAAATTAGAATATCTCCCTGAAGCATTTACTATTTGGCCTCAAATCACTAACTTTGAAATAAAAGAGGGTGTTGCTGAATAATCTATTTGTAAATAAAAAAGTCAAACTAGGGCTATGGATCCTATGGGTATTGATAATTTACCAAATACTTATTACCGCACTTGTAGAAGTAGAGAAAATCAGCCCACAATCTACTTTAAGCGATTATAAAAATGCTTACTGGTACTCTATTGTGACTTTAACCACAGTGGGCTATGGAGATTTATTCCCCTTAACTACTCATGGTAGAATTATTGGTGGCATTTTCGTATTATTGAGTATGGTTTTTTATGCTACCGTCATCGGTGGAGCTTCAAATATTATTGCAAACATTAAAGAAAATAAGAAATTGGGATATGAAGGAACAAGTTTATCCAATCATATAGTGATGATTGGATGGGATGATTTTGGAAGTTTAGTAGCCGATCAACTTTTCGGTGTAGGTAAAAAAATGGGTATTATAACCGACAACAAAACTACGGTTGACTTCATAAAAGACAAATACAAAACCAAAGACCTCTTTGTATTATTTAATGACTACAAAAATATTGATCTCTACAAAAAAATTAATATTGAACTTTCAAGCATGGTTTTTATTAATCAAAACAGTGATACAGACAAGCTTGTCACGGCTCTGAATCTCAAAAAGCATTATCCAAATCTGAGATTATCAGTAGTTCTTGACAATTCTGAATTAAAGGAAACCTTCATCGCAGCGGGCGTAGAGCAAATTATATTGCAACACGAAATCTCATCGAAACTCTTAGCTAGCTATATTTTTGAACCGGATGTCGCTGATTACGCAGAATCTATCATGTCTTTTGCTAAATCAGATGATGACTTTGACATAAAACAATTTAAAGTAGTCGCCAAAAATCCTTACCTCCATAAAACCTATGAAGAGGCCTTTTTTAATTTGAAAATGAAGTATAATGGAGTTTTAATTGGGATTTCAAAAAATAAAGAGTCGGGAGGGCGAGAACTGATCAAGAATCCCGCCTTTGATTTAAAAATAAAATTGGGTGATTATTTGATTGTAATCCTCAATGGTAGGACTCATCAACATTTAAGTAAAATTTTTAATGTTGAAGAAGGACTCATACAATAAACTAATTTCAACTCCCATGAAAACTATTTTATCTATCATTCTTTTGGTGCTCATTATATCCAATGGCTGCGAAAATCAATCCTTGTCAGAAGATGAAAAATTCGCTACTCGAGAAATTCATGAAAACGTGCAATGGCATTTTGATAAAATAGAGGTCGATGGGGCTGAATATTTAATTCTTGAGAAAGACAACAACAATCCTCACGAAGGCTTTGGCTTCATGTCCATCAGAGCAAACACCTTGCTACAAAAGCAAGATTCAATTCTGGCCTATTTAAAAGCCAATCAACAAATGCAAACCAAGATATATGCCGCACTAAACAGCATTAGTGAGGAGGATGCCTCAATAATCAACAATAGGTTGTATAATCAGGCATTAATGAGACAAAGTCAAAAACTGCAGGATTTATCTGAACAAAATCATGCTAGCAAATTACGATAACAACATATACGCCTTCATCATGAATGAGAATCAGATAATCGTAGCACTTACGTGGGAAGTTTCTCGATAAAAAAATGACTTATAAGACCTAATATCTTTGCTAGGTCCTCATCTACACCCGCAAGTTTTTTTGGGTTTTTCACCCAATTTTTCGCGTCAGCAATCTCGCTGGTAGATCCAAATACTTCTGATAATAAATGACAATCATGAGTCAGAGAAAAAAGAATTGAAAATGACACATCATTCTTAAACCCCCTTAACACCAATGCCCTTAAGGTATTTCTTATTTCTTTTTCATAGGCATAATTCACATTTTCTATCCGCTCACTCAAAGGAATCCAAAATAAAGTGTTCTCTTCCCTTTTGAGAATGCCTCTGCCAATCAACTCCTCCTCTAAATCGTCATGGAGCTTTTCAAGTTTATTTTTCAATCTTAAGATCTCCTCAATAAGTCCACCCCCCTCTGTGAGATTTTTTAATACCTTATCTAAAAAAATATGGCCCGTCTGCTTAGTAGAAATTATTTTAATGAATCCTTTTTCGAGACTAATACTACCCATCAGAGAAAGCTGCAAAATCCCCCCTGCTATTAACCCATAATCAATGACTTTTTCTGTTTTTTTAAGCAATTGACCCTCGGCATCACCTAAGGCAAGCAGATACAATCCTTCCGAGATACTCAGGCGTAATTCGTGAATCGGCTCTTCCAATTCCACAGATTTTCTTACACTTGCTTTAAGTTGATCAATATCAAAGGGCTCTGGTGTCGAATCTGCTTTTTTTGATGACATTTATTGGATTCTTCTTAGTAGTGCTGGAATGGTCAGGCCTTGGACCAAAATAGAGAAAACAACTACACAATAAGTTGTGAACAAAATAATTATTTTAAAATTACTGGGGATCCATTCGAAATCAGATAAGGATAATGCCAAAGCAACGGAAATCCCGCCTCTCAATCCTCCCCATATAAGTAAGGGAGTCGCCCCTTTCTCAAACTTAATTTTTAGAGACATCAAACCTACAGGTAAGGAAACACCAATGGATCGTCCCGTAAGAACAATAAAAATGCCCACTGCTCCTAGTAAGAACATATCACTAGTGACATCCTTGGCGATCACGAGCATTTCTAAACCAATCAAGATAAATAACATGGCGTTTAAAGTCTCATCTAACAAATGCCAAAATTTAAAAACATATTTGCCCGTGGCATTCGCTAATTTCTCATCCCTTCCTTTATTACCAATAAATAGGCCTAAAATAACCATTGCCAAAGGAGCGGAAACATGAATCGATTCAGCAAATCGGCCACCGATCATTACCAGACTGAGTGTAACCAAAACTTCTAGCTCCACGTAATCGTTATCAATAAAAAGTAAAATCTTAAATCCAAGATAACCCAATATAGCTCCGAGCAATAAACCTCCAAAAACTTCTTGACCGAATAAAATACCCACTTCTCCTATATCGAAAGTATCCATTCCCCTCTCTGCAACGCCTAAAATAGTTAAAAAGACAACCACACCGACCCCATCATTGAAAAGGGATTCGCCCGCAACTTTAATTTCTAAGTTTTTAGATAAATTAAATTTCTTGAGTAGGGCTAAAACAGCGATTGGATCCGTAGGTGAAATAAGGGCCCCAAAAAGTAAACAATAGATAAAATCCATTTCAATCCCCAATGATGGGAATATGTAAAACACCAAGGCGCCAACCACAAATGTGGAAATGAGAGTACCAAAAACTGCTAAAATAATAATAGGTACTTTTTCTTCTATCATGGTATTCAAATCCATTGACAACGCTCCTGCAAAAAGTAAAAAATTCAACATGATGTCCAGAAGGACTTCTTTAAATTCAAATTCCTCAATGATATGCTCTGCCCCTTGGGCTATACCCGGAAATAAAATACCCACCAGAAGAACCAAAGCTGAGCTGATCAAAGCAATCAGCATGAGTCCGATGGTAGACGGTAATTTTAAATATGCTATGTTGATAAGAGTAAAAGCAGCTGAGAGGACTAGCAATAATGTGATTAAATCGATAATACTCATAGTATGTTCATCAAAAGGTAAGATTGGGTCTTAAAAAGTCGAAAAATAACTACAAAAAATTACAAAAAAAACTGTCTACACGTTTAATTAAGTCTAAAATATTCGTTAATTCGTACTCATATGATAAAAAAGCTCAAGAGTACCAAGCAAGCAAATAAGAGAATAAAACTTTTTTTTGTAAAAATCATGCTGTTGCCCCTCCTTTTTTCATCCTGCCAATTGATTCACAAAAGCAACTGGAGAACCCGTGTGAAAAGCATATCAAATGAAGTTGCAAACCTACCCAAATCTTTTACCGGTTTATCTGTATATGACCTTGATCAAAATAAATATTTAATCAAGATCAATGATGATCATTACTTCACGCCCGCCTCGAATACTAAAATCCTTACACTCGCTGCCTATTTAAACCTTCATCTAACTAATATTCCTTCCTTTTATTACCAAAAGATAGAAAATCAACTTCATTTAATCCCTTTGGGAGATCCTACCTTCCTTCATCCAGAATTTGAGGAACAGCCTGGATATACTTACTTAACTTCAGTACTCTCTGACTCCTTAATATTACATCCTCCTCTCCATCCAATTTCACATTATGGACCCGGTTGGTCGTGGGATGATTATAATTATTATTTTCAATTAGAAAGATCTTGGATGCCCATTTTTGGAAATAGGGTCAATATTCAATCTAGCCTTGATGAAATTACTATTTCACCCAACTTCTTTGCCCCTTTCGTAAATGTTGACGCTGATAAAAAACATCGCGATCCTGATTATAATATTTTTAATTATCCCATCGAATCCTTTTCTGAAGATAATAATAATTACGTGCCCTTCAAGGTTAATAATGAATTAATAAAAAAGTTGCTCATAGATACACTTCCAACAAATGTGATTTTAGGTCTTCCTGAAGAATTGGGTAAAGGCACCCTTATTCAAGGCCCTTTGATAACTCCCATTCTTAAAAAAATGATGTTTAAAAGTGATAACTTTTTAGCAGAACAACTATTGATTAATGCACAAAGAGTACAAGGATATGAAACACAAAAGGCGTACCTGAACTATTTAAAATCATCACTATTTGCCTCACTACCAGATCCCCTGATATGGGTAGATGGATCGGGATTGTCTGTATACAATATGAACACACCTCGGAATTTAGTCAAAGCACTTGAAATGATCTTTCATATGATTACTTGGGATGAAGTCATTGAACTATTTCCAAATAAATTCGCTGATGGAAATAACGATAATTCTTTTGTTTATGCCAAAACAGGTACTTTAAGACATAATCAAGCGCTCAGTGGTTATTTGATCACTCAATCAGGTCGAAAATTGGCTTTTAGTTTTATGAGCAATCACTATACAGTCTCCCCGACGCAAATAAGAGCTCAAACAAAAAAAATATTACTCCATATCAGAGATACTTATTAATCGATTCATCAAACGAAATATTGACCTTTGATAACCTCTCTCAACCCTTACCCATTTATAACTTCTCATTTAGTCTTAATTTAATTAATCTTAATAACCATATCTTATTTGCACCATTCATTATAATATAAATTATGAAAATACTTAAACCCGTGATGCTATATGCGTTTACCTTCATCTTTGTTTTTACAGAACTTTTAGCTCAGAAAAGAAAAAAAACTAATCAATCGGATCCTACACTCAGCTTTTCAAGTAATTTATATGAGGGCCTTGAGTGGAGAAACATCGGGCCTTTCAGAGGAGGTAGATCTGCAGCTGTTACAGGGGTATCAGACCAACCTAACTTGTTCTATTTTGGATCAGCGGGAGGCGGTATTTGGAAAACGAATGATGCCGGAAGCAGTTGGGAAAACATAAGTGATGGTTATTTTGGAGGATCTGTGGGTGCTATCGCGGTAAGCGACTGGGACCCTAATGTGATTTATGCAGGTGGTGGTGAGGTCACCGTACGTGGTAATGTTTCCTCGGGTTATGGTATTTGGAAATCCGTTGATGGAGGTAAAACTTGGGAAAATAAAGGTTTACCGGATTCATACCATGTAGTGAGAATCAAAATACATCCCAAAAAGCCCGATCTTGTCTACGCTGCAGTGATGGGAAATCTTTATAAGCCAACAACCACTCGAGGCATTTACAGATCAAAGGATGGAGGTGATCATTGGGAAAAAGTTCTATTTGCAAACGAAGATGCAGGAGCTGTAGAATTGGTCATGGACCCCAACAATCCTCGGATACTCTATGCTTCAACTTGGAGAATCAGAAGAACACCTTACAGTCTAGAAAGTGGTGGCACTGGTTCTGCACTTTGGAAAAGTACGGATGGGGGTGACCATTGGACGAATATTTCAAATCATCAAGGATTACCAAAAGGAACTTGGGGTATTTCTGGCGTGACCGTATCACCCATAAATTCTGATCGGCTTTGGGCCTTGATAGAAAGTAAGGAAGGTGGTGTATTCCGATCTGATGATGCCGGTCTCACCTGGATAAAAACGAACTCAGAACGGAAATTAAGACAACGCGCATGGTACTATACCAAAATATTTGCAGATACCCAGGATGAAGATCGTATCTATGTCATGAATGTCCGCTATCATAGGTCAAAAGATGGTGGGAAAACCTTTGAAACTTATAATGCGCCTCATGGTGATCATCATGACCTTTGGATCGCACCTGAAGATAATCAACGGTTAATCATCGGTGATGATGGAGGTGCCCAAATTTCTTACGATGGGGGTGAAAACTGGAGTACTTACCAAAATCAACCTACTGCACAGTTTTATCGAGTGACTACTGATAATTCTTTTCCTTATAAGATTTATGGGGCGCAGCAAGACAACTCTACCGTGAGAATTGATCACAGAACTGACGGCAGGTACATAGGCGAAAGTGATTGGGAATCCACCGCTGGTGGAGAAAGTGCCCATATCGCCATTGATCCAGAAAACAACAACATTGTATACGGCGGAAGTTACGGGGGCTATTTGACACGTGTAAATCACGAAACTTCTGAAAGAAGAGGAATTAACGTTTGGCCCGATAACCCTATGGGTCACGGAGCAGAAGGTATGAAGTACCGTTTTCAATGGAATTTCCCAATTTTTTTCTCTCCCCACAATACAAAAAGATTGTATACTGCATCTAATGTACTGCATGTGACTATGAATGAAGGGCAGTCATGGGAAATCATCAGCCCTGATTTGACCAGAAATGATCCAACAAAACTCGGATCTTCAGGTGGACCCATTACCCAAGACAATACCAGTGTTGAATACTATTGTACCATTTTCGCTGCAACGGAATCCTACCATGAGGAAGGCGTCATTTGGACTGGCAGTGATGATGGTTTGATTCACATTACTCGAAACGCTGGTAAAAATTGGAAGAATGTGACACCACCCAGTATGCCCGAATGGATGATGATCAACAGTATTGAAATAAATCCCTTCGAAAAAGGAGGTATTTACGTAGCAGGTACCAAATATAAATTAGGAGATTTTAAGCCTTATTTATACATGACCACTGATTATGGTGTCACATGGAAAGAAATCACCAAAGGTATCGCCAATAATCATTTTACACGTGTAGTCAGGGCAGATCCGGAAAGAAAAGGCTTACTATATGCCGGAACCGAAACGGGTATGTACATTTCATTTGATAACGGTAGCAGTTGGAAGCCTTTTCAACAAAATTTGCCCATAGTCCCGATTACAGATCTAGCTATTAAAGACAATAACCTCATTGCCGCTACTCAGGGAAGAAGTTTTTGGATCATTGATGATCTTACCGTATTACATCAATTGAGTCCAGCTCTCGAGCAAAGAGCCTTTCATCTTTACAAACCTATGAACGCATATCGAATGGAGGGTGGTAATGGGCAAACCTCTAAAACTGCAGGAACCAATCATCCTGGCGGAGTGCTGATTCATTATTTTGTTCAAGATACGGCCCAATCAGATACAATCCGTATTTCCTTTAAAGAGATGAATGGCGACTTAATCAAAACCTATAGTACCCACCATGATAAAGAAGCGAATGAGTCCAAGCTGAATGTCAAGCCTGGTTTAAATCAAGTCAGTTGGGATATGAGATATCAGGGTGCAAAAACGTTTCCCGGAATGATTCTCTGGTCTGCCACTACATCAGGTCCAAAAGCAATTCCTGGTAAATATCAGGTTGAGTTAAAAATAAATAATGAGGTGATACAAAGGAAATTTGAGATTATAGCCGACCCGAGAAAAAGTGCAAGCCAGGCAGATTTAATAGCACAATTTAATTTTCTCATAAAAGTGAGAGATAAGTTAAGTGCCGCCAATCAAGGGATCATCGACATCAGAGCAATAAAACCTCAGATAAATGACCTCTCAGATAAAATCGAAGCGCAACATGAGGACATAGAAAAGTTAATCTCAAAAATATCTACTGATCTCAAACGCATAGAGGAGAATCTCTATCAAACTCAAAATGAAAGTGGTCAAGATCCCCTTAATTTCCCCATAAGACTTAATAATAAAGTGGGACATTTAGGATCAATTATGGGAATAGGCGATAATAAACCTACAGATCAGGCCTTGAAATTTTACGATGAAGTTGGTGCCGAAATAGATGCTGAGCTGGCACAGCTTGAAAAAATCAAGACAGAAGACCTAGATGTACTCAATAAAATGATTAATAACCAAAAAATTAAGGCTGTAAAAATCAATTAATCAAAAACGATCAGTAATTTTGCAGATAAGATAAAATTCATTTTATGCTTGATGTAGTAATTATTGGTGGGGGTATTGTGGGACTAGCAACTGCCCTCAATCTTAAGCGTTCTAATCCAAAACTCAAGGTAGCTGTTTTAGAAAAAGAAAATAAACTAGCCGCCCACCAAACGAGTCATAACTCAGGTGTCATTCACTCGGGCCTTTATTATAAGCCCGGTAGCTTTAAGGCTAAAAACTGTCTCGATGGCTACCATGCCTTAGTTAAGTTTTGTGAAGAAGAGGAAATTCCTTTTGATCTTTGTGGCAAGGTAGTTGTAGCCACTCGTGAGGATCAATTACCGGCCTTAAAAATACTACATGAGCGCGGACAACAAAATGGATTGAAAAATTTACGCTTGTTAGATGCCTCTGAATTAAAAGAAATTGAACCTCACGTCAAAGGGATCGAAGGAATCTTTGTGCCCCAAACCGGTATCGTTGATTACCGTGTCGTTGCAGAAAAATATGCGAAAAAATTTCAAAATCTAGGGGGGGATATTTTTCTTGAAAACAAAGTTGAAGAGATTGGTGAAACCTCCAATTCCCTAGAAATAACTACTAACAAGCAAAACCTGTCCACACGACAGATCGTGAATTGCGCAGGTTTACAGTCCGATCTTGTAGCGCGTCTTACTGGCATTAAAATCAATTATAAAATCATCCCATTCAGGGGAGAATATTACAAGCTCAAAGAAGAAAAAGAATTCCTTGTTAAACATCTTATCTATCCCGTTCCCGATCCAGAATTCCCTTTTCTTGGTGTTCATTTTACAAGAATGGCGCGGGGAGGCATAGAAGCAGGTCCTAATGCCGTCTTGGCATTTCGAAGAGAAGGCTATAAAAAATCTGATCTTCACTTGGGTGAGTTGGTCGATTTTTTGACTTATCCAGGATTTCGTAAAGTTGCCGCAAAGTATTGGAAAACAGGATTAGGCGAAATGTACCGGTCCTTTTCTAAAAAAGCTTTCACTAAGGCATTACAAGAACTCATACCTGAAATTCAAGAAAATGATCTCATCGTTGGGGGATCTGGCGTACGCGCACAGGCATGTGACAAAGATGGTGGTTTGATCGATGACTTTTTAATCATGGAAGGAGAAAAATTTATCAATGTAGGTAATGCCCCTTCTCCAGCAGCAACAGCATCACTGGCCATTGGAAATCAAATTGCCCAAATGGTATTAAAAAAACGAAATTAACCTCATAATAAATACAAAAAGTGATAGTTCTGATTAAAAAGATATCACTCCACTGAAACATTAAAAATATGTATCAAATACAAAGCATCAGTGTTCAAGAACTTGCCAAAATGCGTAAAGAGAAAATAGCGCATCAATTGATCGACGTTCGAGAAGTTCACGAATTTGAATTCTGTAATATAGAGGGTCTTTTGATACCATTGAATGAAATTGAGTCTCGGTCTGCAGAAATCAATAGAAATCAGAAGGTAGTGGTTCAATGCCGTAGTGGTCAACGCAGTGCCACCGCCATCGGATTACTTGAACAACAAGGTTTTACGAATTTATACAATCTGACAGGCGGTATACTGGCCTGGTCCGATCAAGTAGACCCAAATATTCCAAAATATTAAAACTTTAAAATTATGCCTAATAAATTGATAAATAGAATCATCTCCCTTTTACCTTTGTTTGTATGTATAATTTCTTGTTCTCAGGCCCAAAAAGTAAAGTCAAATATGTCAGTAGATCCTGAATGGAACCTTACTGAATTCGAATGGAAGAATAGACTCACTGAACTTGAATATTATGTACTTAGAGAAAAAGGTACTGAGCCCGCTTTTTCAGGAACTTATTGGGACAACAAAGAAACAGGTACCTATCGATGCAAAGCTTGTCAACTGGCCTTGTTTAATTCCGATACAAAATATAAATCAGGTACGGGGTGGCCCAGTTTTTGGGAGCCTATTAGCACGAAAAATGTAGCAGAAGAAAAAGACTTTGAGCTAGGTATGATCCGCACAGAAGTAGTTTGTGCAAGATGTGGTGGTCATTTAGGTCATGTTTTTGCAGATGGTCCCAAACCTACAGGTCTTAGATATTGCTTAAATTCTATTGCACTCGACTTCGAAATAGAAAAAATTAAGAAATAAGCATTACCTCCTTCATAAAATAGGCTCCGCGGGTTTCCATCCAACTGTAGTCTTCCCTTTGGTAACTGAATCCTAAATGTCCTCCTTTTAAGGCTATTTGTAAATAAAATAATTTATTTTGATTTGCCAGTTCTTTTGGACAACTTTTTGTCTCTAAAGAGGATCATTTAATGCATTACCCACAAAAACAGGTACTGATAGATAGGGTAAAAACTGATCACAAGTAGCCTTTTCATAAAAAACATCTATGCTAGAAAAAAAAGAGGTAACGTATACTTGTGATGAAAGTCATCAAAAGTTTTGATCTGATCAATGCCTTCAATATCTAAAATCCCAGGGACATGCTTCGCCTTTATTCTCGCTTTGTTTATCAATTTTTTCAAAATAGATGGTTATAAAATCTATTTGCTCGTTTATTCAATTGATCACCACTGTCCTTCAAATTAAGTGGTACTGAATAGGTCACTGCTCCTTTTATTCTAGGATCTAAGGTTCTCCCCTCCCCTAAATATTTTATCGACAGGCTTCCTCCCGTACTGTAACCGAACAATACCACTTTACTGTATTTTTCTGATAGTGCCTCCATAATAACTTCATTTAGGTCATTGGTATCGCCATCATGGTAAAACTTAGATAATCGATTGATTTCGCCGCTACAGGAGCTACATTTCCAAGCCAAGATGTCCCATCCAAGATCATGAAAATATTTAGCTGTTCTGCAAACGTAATATAGTTATGAATTCCCTTCTAATCCATAGGTAATGATCAAAAGCCGATCATAATTATTCTTAAGCAACCAATCTAAATCAATCAAATCCCCATCTTTAAATTCGAGTCGCTGCCGTTTTACCATCGGCGCTATATGAAAAAGTGGAGGAATGATAGTTTCTAGATGCCCATTGAGCAGCATGAAAGGAGTCTCATTATAATTTTTTGAGGTTAAATAAGGCATCTATAAAAAAAGATATGAACTATCCTCAACAAAACCTAATGTGATATTTCGTTGATCATTTAGACATAAAATAAAGACGTAACCGTTCAAATATCAAATTCAGTTTAAATATTTATTATTAGGATGTGGAGAACCCTGCATGATATCATCACTGGATTTATCCTTAAATTTTTCAAAGTTTATTTGAAACATTAAGGTCAACTCATTGGCCTGTTTATAAAAAGCTAAATCATCTCTCCAAGTTTCGCGCGGACTCAAGATCACATTAGGCGCTCCAGGACAAATGAGAGATATTTCTGCACCAAAGATGGAATGTTTACGGTAACCTACATTATTCATAATCCGTTTTAATAGCGCCGTAATAATCGCTCGGTGTAATGTAACTGGATACGCCTTCCTACACCATAGGGATCTCCCGTATAATCTGTATTGATTAACCAAATATTACCCTATTTTCTCTCTTTTTTGACCTAAAAATTCGGCAAAAGGATGTAAAGGCATAATAGGCAATCCAAAACAAGCTGAAAAAACAGGCTCAAGTGACACTACACCCGCTTTAGTGCCCGCTACTCTAGATATATAACCAGAAAAAAAGTGATACATGGCTTGTTGTTTGGATAACTTTAACGTGCGGTATAACACCAAAGGCATTACAAGTTAAAAGAAAAATTTTTAGAAATCCCTCCTATTGAAGACGATACAGTATTTCTGACACGTTTCAAAGGATATGAAATCCGGGTATTTTCGGTAATACTTGCGTCTGAAAAATCAATCATTCTTTGATCCTTAAAGAATCGAGTATTCTCTACGATCGCACCATGTTTAATGGCATTCCAAATATTTGGTTCTTTTTCTTAAGACAAATCAATGACTTTGGCATAACATCCGCCTTCAAAGTTGAATATGTTACTTTGAGTCCATCTATGTTCATCGTCTTCGATCAATAGTCTATCCTGATCGGCTGGTAATGTGGTTTTTCCGGTACCCGACAATCCAAAGAAAATAGCTGTATCCCGATGTTCAACTCCCATATTGGCTGAACAATGCATAGGTAATACTCGATGGTTAATGGGTATCATGAAATTAAGTACTAACAATATTCCTTTTTTTATTTCTCCTGAATATTCAGTCCTCCCGATCAATACCCTTTTTTTTCAAAATCAATGATGGTGAAATTTTCTTTTTGAATATCTTCTGTATTTGGATCAACTTAGAATGCCGGGCAGCAAATCACGGTAAAATCAGGCATGAAATCTATTAACTTATAAGGCTCTGATTGAATAAACATATTATAACAAGACATCGTAGTCACGAATCTAACTCCAAGCCTATGCGTCTTATCAGTTCGGGCGTACATGTCTCTAACATAAACCTGCTCTTTTTCTAGATAAGACATTATCCTCCCGTATATGCCATCAAAATCAATAGATGCCATAGGCGCCCCACCAAACGGCGTCTTTGGTGATATCATCTTTTACAATAAACCGATCTTTTGGTGATCTTCCTGCGAAGGTACCAGTGCCTGCAATAAGTGCGCCCGTATCGGTCAATTGCCCTCACCATTTTTAATGGCTGATTCAATGAGCATGGCTGGATTCATATTCCAGTAGGCCCTATCCGATTTCATTCCTGATTTTTTCATATCTGCTTGGGGTGATCCCGATTAGATACCCATTTCTAAAACGTCATCACAGCGGTGTATTGCTAAGGTTACCGAAATAATAAAAAGCATGAGAATTTGTTACTTCTTTTATTAATTATCTAGCCATGACGACTAATTGTTTCTATTAAAATATTTGTTAGGTGAATCCCGATCTTTACTTCTTCCTTTCACTGGCCAACGACACCTTGAAAGGAAATTAAAAACAATTAAACAATGGTTTTTAATTCATCGAGAAGACTATTGAGCGATTTTTTTGCATCACCAAACAGCATACTGGTTTTTTCATGGAAAAATAGGGGATTTTCTATACCTGAATAACCTGAACTCATACCTCGTTTCAGTACGATAACGTGCTTGCCTTTTAAGATCTCTAAAATAGGCATGCCATAAATAGGACTCCCTGGATCATCCAAAGCAGAAGGATTTACCACATCATTAGCTCCCACTACAATTGTTACATCTGTATCATTAAGAAATTTATTGGCATCCTCTAAATCCAGTAATTTGGAATAGTCAACATCTGCTTCTGCCAATAATACATTCATATGCCCCGGCATCCGGCCGGCTACTGGATGAATAGCGTAACGTACATTTACCTCTACCTCTTCAAGCAAATCTTCAAGCTCTTTACAAATCTTTTGTGCTTGTGCTACTGCCATACCATAACCGGGTACAAAAACCACGTTAGTTGAATAACGTAACATAATACTGGCATCCATAATATTCACTTCCTTTACCGTTTGGTCTCCAACTTGGACTGTACTAGATGCTCCCCCTCCAAAACCTCCTGCCAAAACATTAAGCAGGGATCTGTTCATCGCTTGGCACATCAATATAGTTAAAATAGCCCCCGAAGATCCCACAAGAATTCCTCCCATAAGCATGATCATATTATCATAAATAATTCCCGCTAAGGCCGCCGAGACTCCTGTCAAAGCATTGAGTATGGAAATAATAACAGGCATATCTGCCCCTCCCACATTTAATACAAAAGTGATTCCATAAACCAATGATAAAACCATAATGAAGTAAACCAAATCCATCGTATCCAATACTTGTAACTGATAGACAGAAGCAGCTATCAGAGTTAAAAGCAAAATCATATTGATCATATTAGCTCTCGGTAACTTCCAGTTATCCTTGATATTTCCTGATAATTTACCGTAAGCCACTAAGCTTCCTGTAAAGGCTATGGAACCAATCAATAAGGCCAACAAAGTAGTAAGGTAAGGTGCCAATTCAAAATTTCCTGAATTGTGGAAATTCAATAATTCTGCAATAGAGATCAATAACGCACAAGCCCCGCCAAGACCATTGAATAAAGAAACCATCTCTGGCATTTTGGTCATCAATACCTTGCCAGCTACTACCAAACCGATGCCACCCCCCAAAACCAGTGCACATATAATGATCAGATAATTATCATTTCCAGACTCAATCGGTGCATAAAGGGCAATCAGTACTCCCAAGCCCATTCCCAGCGCCGCTATTAAATTCCCAGAACTAGCCGTTTTGGGACTGCTCAGTCGCTGTAATCCAACAATGAATAGAGAAACGGAAATGAGATAGACTAAGTTGATCAATGCGGTCATCACGCGTTATATTAAGGTTAATTTATTTTTTACGAAACATTTGAAGCATGCGATTAGTAACGGCATGACCACCCACAACATTAATAGTACCCAATAAAATGGCTAGACTACCCAAAACAAGAGATATATAATCCTCTGAATCACTGCTACGAACCAATATAATGGCACCTATAATTACGACACCACTGATCGCATTGGCTCCTGACATCAACGGCGTGTGCAAAACTGTCGGCACTTTCGATATGAGTTCAAAACCCAGGAAAATGGCCATGATCAAGGCGAATAAAATGGTCAAATGATGTGTTAAAATTTCAATGATCAAATTCATAATTTAAGTATTTATGTCCTTTTCAATTTTTCCGATAAAAGTTGATTTCACTATCTCATCCTCAAAATCAATAGTATTCAACCCTTCTTTCAATAAATGATTAATGAAATTAAAAATATTAACACTGAATAATTTGCTCGCCTCTTGGGTCAGAGAATAAGCCAATTGAGAATCTCCAATGATAGTAACTCCTGAATGATTTAGCACTTCCCCATTTTTAGTCAGTTCACAATTACCTCCACTCGCGGCAGCTAAATCTATGATGACCGCACCTGATTTCATGGCATCCACCGATGCTCCTTCGATCAATTTGGGTGCCACCTTTCCAGGAATACTCGCTGTAGTTATAACAATATCGGCCTTAACTACTTTTTGATGAATAAGCTCCCGCTGCGCAGCAAGTGCTTCTTCTTTTTGAGCAACTGCATAACCCCCTGAATCCGCATCATTTTGCATTCCTTCAACCATTATAAACTTAGCTCCTAAACTTTCAACTTCTTCTTTGACTGCTTTTCTGACATCAAAGGCCTCAACTACCGCACCTAAACGTTTGGCTGTGGCAATGGCTTGCAAACCCGCTACACCCGCACCCAAGATCAGCACTTTTGCAGGAGGAACTGTACCTGCTGCTGTGGTCAGCATAGGGAAATAACCCGCGAAGTGATTGGCTGCCAAGATTACTGATTTATATCCAGCCAAGGAAGCCATCGCAGACAATACGTCCATAGATTGAGCAATCGAAGTCCTTGGAAGCATTTCTAGAGCAAATGCCTTTTGATTTCTCTTTTTAAGCTTGGCAGTAAAGTCCTTATTGTTATGAGGATTCAGCAGACCAACTATCAAAGTATCAACAGGCAACATCTCTAAATCTTGATCATTCAAAGCATCTGAAATTACTAAAAGGTTGACCTGCTCAAGTACTTCGGTTCTAGATACCAAATTAGCACCCTCGGTAAGGTATTGGTCGTCAGAAAAATGGGCCAATAGACCCGCCTGTTTTTCAATCAGAAAACTTATCGTCTCCGTAGGCCATTTTTTTAGGATATTAGGGGTTACACCTAAAGGCGTGTTGTTCGAACTTTTCAGTATGCCTATCTGTATCATCAGATTTCTAATATTAAATTTATCCTCATTATGTTCGTTAACTCTTTTATTGACGCAGTTAACAACAACTTCACATTTTTCTTATCACTAAATGATTTGGTTTTTGTTAATCAATAGTAAGCTATGAAAACATTTTTATTTACGGAAGAAAATGCACCCGTAAAAAAAACATAATTAAACAATGAAACTGATTTATTGCAGAAATAATTCCCAAACTGTATAAGGCTGCGAAATTGAGCAGTTTAATGAAATAAAATACGTTATAATCATTCTCAATGATTGAATGCCCTATGCTATTTCGATCTATATTCAAAAAGAAAATTGATCCAATCTAGAGGGAAGTGTTTTAAAAAAATCAAAATATTAATATTATACTATTATTCAATAAACCAGTGAGTAAGGTCAGTGGATAGTAAAGCTTAAACCTATAAATACTCTAATGCCTTGATTTGAGGCGTAAACATAACTCGGATCAAAAGTGAGAGCATAGGGATTATCAGTGACAGGGATGACTTGGTCATTAGTATCAAATTGAACTTTTTTATCAAAAGGATCAAAAGATCGGGCAATACTGTTAGCCTCCGGAGTAAAGTTGAGTAAATTTTTTACTCCTGTAAATAGCTCGAAATACTTCACTAACCTTTTTGTCATCTGAATATTTTGGATGCTAAACCACGGTGAATATTCATCTCGGGGATCAAGCTCTCCCAACAAAGGCAAACGCATTGGTCCGTAAAAATTTCCTGTATAATCAAGAGTGATTCCAATTTTTTTAAATCGATAGGTCATACTCCAAACGCCGCTAAAACGCTCTGTAAGTAGCTGCCTTCGTTTTGTGCCTTCCTCCATGAGAGAAACATCCATTAAGGTAGCTCCGACTAATACAGTCAAACCATTTTCTAACATCAAATCCCCATTCAAAGAAATTCCTTTAGAAATAGATGAGCCACTTAAATTAGAATAAATTATTTTATTAGGATCTGTCTCATAATCTGGCAGAATCCTATTAGAAAAGTGAGTATAAAATACACTCCCATCCAATGTCAAAATTGCTTGTTTTAATATAACATTTTTTGCATAATTAATATTACCATTCCACGAAGTTTCTGGATTTAAGACATCCTCAAACTCGACGGTTCGGGAGCCGGTTAAGGCAGCGTGATCTTCGGTAAATACATTGGCTACACGAAAGCCATTCCCTACACTGATACGGATAGTATTTTTTTTATCAAAAGAAATCCATTTGTAATTAGCACGTGGCGAAATAACATTACCGTGCAGACTATTATAATCGTATCGAACCCCCAATAATAATTTCTGTCGTTGGCTCAGACTAATTTCATCTTGCACAAAGACTCCAGGCAAATGCATAATAGATGGTTCATTGCCAGTACCATCAACAGAAAGTGTAGCAAATGTATTATCATCATAATAAGTATACCGATAAGCACTTCCTAAGAGAAGTGAATGCCTATTGGAAAACTGGGCATTCCAAATCAATTGAGCGAAACCAATATATTGATTTGCATTATATGAAGTCAAGCCATAAAAAGAATTTTGGCTGTGACCATTTCCACTAAATTGGAAATTTATATCGGCTACTACAGGTAGACGGTAAGTACCAAAGGTTTCCCACCTTTTAGAATATATACTTTCCGCGTATACATCATCACCTCCTCGATGCCTTGATTGCCAATTCATCTCACCTCCCCACCTATCCTCATAAATATATCGCGCTGCTAAATTAAAGGTACGATGATCTGGCCGCTCGAATTCTATTTTATTAAATATCGAAATTCTATTCTGCAAAGTCAAGTCCGTAAATCCATCCATATTATTATCGATTGGGTTTTGATAAATAAAATGATTCACGCCTAATAGACCTTTGTTCTTCTTACCCAACTTGTAAGAAACACCTAGATCAGTATTTAATTCTCCCCAGGAACTGCCATAACTATCTAAGGAAAATTTCGAAGCATTAGTTGGTTGTTTAGTGATAATATTAATAATTCCCCCAACGGCCTCAGATCCATACAAGGTTGAAGCAGGACCCTTCACTATTTCAACTCTTTCTATGAGCGATTGGGGAATACCTGATAGACCATAAACAGTAGATAGACCACTGACGATAGGCATACCATCTATGAGCACAAAGGTATAAGGGCCTTCCAAACCATTGATATGAATATCTCCAGTATTACAAACGTTACAATTCAGTTGTGGCCGAACACCATTTACATTTTGTAAAGATTCGAAAATAGATGGCGTAGGATTTTTTCTGAAAAATCCTTTACTATAGACCTCTATTGCCACAGGACTCTCTCTCTTAGAAACGGCTACCAGAGTACCTGAAATAACAATTTCATCCAACTTGTCATCATCAAGTTTTAATTTAAAATTAAGATTTATCAATTTCCCTTCTTCAAAGAAAATATCTTTTTTTTGTAGTTTGAAACCCATTGCTACAACCGTAACCTGTCTGGTCCCTATCGGAATCCAATTGATTCTAAAATTGCCTTCCTCATCAGTGACATCTCCTATGGAAAGGCCGTCTATCACTACATTTACGAAAGGCTCTGGAACATCATTAAATGTAATATTTCCTTGAAGCATAGCATGCTGTCCATGCACTTGGAATATTATATTTACTAGCAATAATGATAAAATAAAATATTTTCTTTGATAGTTCATAAAAATATAAATTAGTAATGCAAAACTATATTATTTAGGTATACCTAAATAATAATATAGACTTTTATTTATACATTTGTTAAATGATTTCACTAACAGAAGAAAACTATTTAAAAGCGCTCATTTATCTTTCTTCCCTTGCTCCCGGTATTGAAGAAAAAAAGGATGTAGGCACTAGTGAATTAGCTTCCTATTTAAAACTCAAATCTTCTACTGTTAACG